>Ga0078972_1000859_pt2 | contig 121669 bp, 118 predicted proteins | sample YelNatPaOPGAMG01_FD_67568 | JGI IMG/M metagenome (GOLD analysis project Ga0078972, IMG submission 67568) | Hot spring thermophilic microbial communities from Obsidian Pool, Yellowstone National Park, USA - OP-RAMG-01 (SPADES assembly) (version 2) | ecosystem: Environmental > Aquatic > Thermal... | reverse complement strand
TTTATCCATTTTTAAATTAAGAAATTTGGGCCCGTAGCTCAGTTTGGATAGAGCGCTGGCCCTCTATTAATTAATGAAGGGGAGAGCCGGAGGTCCGGGGTTCAAATCCCCGCGGGCCCGCTCCTAATTGGGTGCGAGTCCTAGCTTCTAGTTAAGCTTAAATATTAAATGGCCTTAAAAGAGGGACTGTAAGAAAAATGAAACTAAGAAAGCCTACTTATTGCATCCCCCTTTGTTGCTCTTAAGTATGCCGGCAGCTCCAGCGATATCTAGACTAAGCTTTTACTTGGCTGAGGTAACCGTTGAGAAAACGGTAACGTTAATGCGTAATGGAGAAAGCTATGATATTCCAGTTGAAGCAACCTTTGATGCAAAGATACCAGAGCAGATCAAACCTCGTACATACGAAGCTACTTTTGATGGTATAGTCTACTCTAACGAGATAAGAAATGTAGAACGCCTATTTTGTAAAAAAGAAGCTGTAAAAGCAATTTATCATCCACCTGTGCTACAGATGAAAAAAGTCTAGATCTGCTGCAGCTGGCACTAAAACAAAATTTTATCATACTAAGGAAAAGTGGGAAATAATCTCTGGCTGTTCCAATTGCGGCAAAAGCAAAGGAGATTATAAAAGCTTCGAGAGAAAAGGAAATCGATTTGAAGAAAAAGTTGGAAAAGTTAAAAAAAGCAGGTGGCTTCTAACAGTTATCACAACCGAGGTTCAACATTGATACTCTACACAGCTGATGTAAAAGTTTTTAAAGTCTTCTTATATTAATTATTCTCTATGTATGAACCCAAACTCGAGAGGTTAACAATATCTGAAATATTGAGTAAAGATTTTTCAGAATATGTTCTACCACTAATCCAAAGAGAGTATGTTTGGGACGCAGATGATGTTAAGGAAATGATAGAATCATTAATAAACGGTTATCCAATCGGTATAATAACTTTGATTAAAACTGATATTGATTTACCATCACTCCCATTAGTCGATGTAGAAGGTAGTGCCAATAAAGTGGAGAAAGAGTATGTTTTAGACGGGCAACAGAGGCTCACTTCTCTTTTGCTAATAAGGGACGGCTGGAAAATAAGAAGGAATGGGCAACCTATTGAAATAACTCCTATTCTTTATAATCCAGATGACAATAAACTACGCGCTAGAGGAAAAAGGCCCATAGGATATGATTTTTCCTCTTTAATAAGAAAGTGTATGTTTAAAGAGCCAGCGGAGCCTTATTTGCGATCTACATTAGAATTCCTAACGAAGAATTTTCTAAATCGCCCTATTGCTTTTTATAGGATTGAAATTAAAAAAAGTGAAAAAAGCGAAGAAGAAATCTATCGAGATATGGCTGAGATTTTTACTAGAATAAATAGAGCTGGCATAAGATTGGGTAATTTAGAGATGTTCTTATCATTCTTCGCCTCAGCAAGTCTAGGGAAGGAAGAGATAACAAAGTTGCATAAAGAAATGAACAACAAATTCTCAATGGATTTGGAGCCTATAATAAGGTTTGTCTTCGCTAATTTAGGACTTACTCAATCTCAAATTTCAAAGGTACCCTCTTTCAAAAAGGCCTTGGAGGACATAAGAAACAAGTTTAGTAAAGAAGATGTGCTTGACGTTATAGAGAAATGTAAAGTAGCCATGAGCTCAGCAATGGATAAGCTTCATACTTATCTCGGAATAACCTCAACTCAAATTCTACCATCGGAAACTGCTCTTGTCCCAGTTTTCCAATACTTATACCAATGCGAAGAAGAAAATAGTAAACCAGAAGTAGAGCCTGTGATAAATTGGTTTATATTGGCGTCTTTTAATGGAATATATTCTTCTCGAACCGATAGCAGGCTTGAAGATGACCTAAAAATAATTAAAGGAGCAAGTGGTAGCTTTCCATTCAGCGGCCTCTTAAAATCCATGAAAAATAAAATTAACAAAGTCAGAATTGATGAAGGAGACTTTAAGAATATAGACATAAATATTCTCCGCGGAAATGTTGGAAAGAAATATCTCTTTATGTTATATATTCTTCTTCATAAAAATAACGCCACCGACTGGGCTGGAAGACCTCTCAGCGAGAGAAAACTTAGTGAATTAGCAAGACATCACATCTTTTCTAAAGAGGATCTAAGGGATAGAGGACATGATGAAATAATGAGAAACCATTTAGGCAATCTAACCTTTATAGATCAAAATGTGAATGGGGAACTACATGATAGACTCCCAAGTGATTATTTAAATGATTTTGATGAACAAACCTTGATAAAGCATTTTATACCATTGGATAAGCAGTTATGGAATATAGATAATTACACAAAGTTTATTGATGAAAGGATGAATTTATTGTGGAAAAAGTACTGTGAAACATTTAAACCGCCTTAATTTTAAGAAAAATTCTTTAAATCTTTGGAAGAATTTTCGAATATTTTTCTTTCAGGTTGAATAAGCCATGTCATCCAGCAAAGATCTATTGATCTATGGCCACAGGCTAAGGTTACTTCTTCAGTTTTTCTAATGAATTCTATATAATCTTTTACAGGCTTTAATCCAGCCTTAACTAAAATCTCATTTACCACTCTCTTAACTATCTTATCAGGCATAACAGTATCAATACCATCCATCATTCGCAAGTACTTTTTCTCTATGTTAGAAATAGCATCTAGAATGTGTTTTAGGTAATGCTTTATCTCTTCTCATAAATGACTCGCATTTCCTTTTTCACATCTTCTACTATGTACGGATTTAAGCTACTAAAAATCCCAAGGTCAACTTTTCTTTTAAATATCTTTCTAAGCTCGTTTTCTATCCTAATTAAATCCAAGAGGCTCTTTTCGCTATTTCGCTCAAATTCGATGGCTATATCTATATCGCTTTCCCTGTTCTGCTCCCCTCTAACGAAAGAACCGAAAATAGCCATAAACACTATGTCATTCTTTTTACAGATCTCAGCTAGCTTCTCCTCTAATCTCTCTTTCCTCAACTCTTTAGGCAGATTTTGAATCTCAATTTTAATACTCATCCCTTATTATTAGATGACTCCTTTAATTTAAGCCTTTTCCTCATGAAGTTTTCTGAGACTTGGATTTCCTCAGCTAGCTCTGGTACTGGGTCTGGAGATTCCTTAACCCATTCTTCTTTTAACTTCTCGTTCAGCTTATCCTCTGGAATCAAAAGGTAAGCCGCGGACACCTCAGCTTCTTTCTCCTGTCTTCTCTGTCTCCAGTAGTTAAACCTATCGTCCCCCTCATCTAGAAAATAATTTACTCTTGTATTTCTATGGAATAGATGATGGGCTAAGCCGTGAGCAATTAAATGCCTCTTCTTATATGGATGCAAGTTAGGGTCTATCACGATAACTCCCTTCATCCTTTATGTAAACCTCCTTGATTATCTTCCCTAAAAGGATCTCAACGACTTCAGCGTCTAACTTAGATGCTAAAAGCTCAAGGTCGTCAACCCCATATTTTTCCCTTATCTCATTGCTTTCTCAATGATGTGCCTCATGTTTTCTTTTTCTTCATTCTCCTCTCTTTAACCTTTAGGTAGGCATTGATTATTAGCCTTTTTATCTTTCTCAGGCAGGCTCGGAACATCCTTGAATAGGCTTAAAAGGTCAGGCTCTCTTATTCCCAAGGCTTCAAGCCTAGATTCCAAAAGCATATCCTCAAGAACCTTAAACGAAACATCCAAAGCCTTAGCGATCTTCTTCAACTTATCTTTAGAGGGAATAAAATGTCCGCTTTCAACATCAGAAATATAGCTATTCGTCTTATAGCCAAGCCTCTCAGTAGTAGCCATTAAATATTCTCTTTCTTTTCCAAAGAGACCCTTCAACCATCCTGGAACAACCTTCACTAATTTAGCATCAATCTCTGGAACGTTGGATTCTTCAAGAAACCTCAAAAAATCATTATAAACTTCCATCCCTTTACCCTGACCATTCTCAACAAGTATTGACCAAGAATCTAAAACTTTTTCTTCAGAAAGCTTCTTTGGAACAATTCCAGAGGGTTTAAATTTTATTCTCATTATTCTCTATTCTCAAATCGTTGGCTTTACTCATGAAATTCTTAAATACCTTTGTTTCCCTTTGTAAGTATAGGGATTATGCATGAGGAAAGGAAAAAGAAAAACGTGGTAATTTACTTAGACCCAAAAATTATGCAAGAAGCCAAAGAATTGGGTTTAAATGTCTCAAAAATTTGTGAAAATGCCTTAAAAATGGCAATAGAGCAAATAAAGCCAATTTATGGAAAAAAGAGTCCTGAAAATAGCGAGAAGTGGTGCGGCCGCCGGGATTTGAACCCGGGTCGTTGGCTTGGAAGGCCAATGTCCTAGACCAGGCTAGACTACGGCCGCTCTATCTTCCTTTTAAACTTTCATTAATAAAACTTTTTCTAATGTTGAGTTAAGCTTTTAAATTATTTGTTTTTATTCCTAGTTAATAACATTTTGAGATTTTATAAATAATGATGAATATGAAGAAAATAATTAATAAAGATGAATTAATAGCTAATGGATTAACTTTGGAAACTCAAGAAGCTAGAAGGTTAGTTTTAGATGGTTTAGAAAAAGCTTTAATTTTTGCTGATCCACTATATTTTCTATCTAATCATGTTTCTAGAGCAGATAATATTCTTCAAATTGATAAATGGAGTTTTGATTTAAATCGTTTTAAAAAAATATTTTTGGTTGGTGCTGGAAAAGCTTGTGAAAGCATGGCTGCTTTTATAGAATCAATTTTAAAAGATAAATTAATTGAAGGTTGGGTTAATATTCCTAAAGGAGCTAAAAAAGGTTTTTCTTTTAAAAATATTAAAATTCATGAATCTTCTCATCCCATTCCAGATGAATCAAGCTTAATTGGAGCCTTAAAAGTAATTGAAATAGCTGAAAAAGCTGAAGATGAAGATTTAATTATTTGTGTTTTATCAGGTGGTGGCTCAGCGCTTATGGCTGCTCCAAGAAATGAAATTTCTTTGCAGGATAAGCAAGATGTTACAAAAAAACTTATGCTTGCAGGAGCAGATATAAAAGAGTTAAATTGTGTTAGAAAGCATTTATCAGCTATTAAAGGTGGATGGCTGGCTAAAAAAGCTTATCCAGCTACTGTAATTTCATTAATTTTATCTGATGTTGTTGGAGATGAATTAAGTGTTATAGCTTCAGGTCCAACTTTTCCTGATGATTCAACATTTAAAGATGCTGTAGAAATTCTTATGAAATATAATATTTGGGATAATATTTCGCAATCTGTTAAAAACTTTCTTTTAGCTGGAGAAAAAGGGGTAATAGAGGAAACTCCTAAATCAGAAGATGAATGCTTTAAAAAAACATATAATTTTATAATTGGAAGCAATAGGGAAGTTTGCCTTAAACTTCTTAACTTTTATAAAGAAAAAGGTTTAAACACAATTTTTTTAACATCTCAATTAACAGGTGAAGCTAAGGATGCTGGAAAATTTTATGCTTCAATATTACGAGAAATTAATGCCTCAAATAATCCTATTAAAAAGCCTTGCGCTGTAATTTTAGGTGGAGAAACCACCGTTACAGTTAAAGGTAAAGGAATGGGTGGAAGAAATCAGGAAAGCATGGCTTATGCATGCATTGAAATTGATGGAATAAATAGTGCAGCAATAGCTTCCATAGGAACCGATGGAATAGATGGTGTAACTGATGCTGCAGGTGCAATTATAGATGGTTTTACCTTGCAAAGATCTAAACAATTAAATTTAAATTTAAAGAAAATTCTTCAAGAAAATGATTCTTACAACTTTTTTAAAGGGTTAAACGATTTAATATTTACTGGTTTTACAGGAACAAATGTTAATGATATTGTGATAATAGTGAAAATTTAAAGCATTTTAATTTTATACAAAAACTTATTAATTTAATTCTTAAATTTTAAGTTTAATAGAAATTTTGGAAAAAAAGGAGAGTGAAAAATTCTAATTGAATGAAGGAAAAACTAGATTTAAAATAAAAATTGGCGAGTTTGAATTTGAATTGGAAGGTGAAGATTCCTATGTTAAAAGCAAGCTTGAAGAATTATTAAAAGTTATTCCTTTAGAAAAGCTTTTAAAGGGAGAAAAGGAAACTCAATCTTCATTTGGTTTAAAGGATCTTGAAGGTATAGTTGAATATACGCCTGAAGGAAAATTATATTTAACTGTTCCAGCAGACTCTTTAACATCTAAAGAAGCTTTAGGAATAATTCTTTACGCTGTTTATCCAAATAAATTATCTGATGAAGAATTAAGTGAAATGCTTAGTTTAAGCTGGAAGCCAACTAGAAAGGAAGCTGTTAGAGCTAGAGCTAGTGAACTTAAAAGAGAAGGTAAAATAATAGCTATTGAAGGAAAATATGGGCTTTCAGGTGCAGGTCTTCAATGGGTTAAAACCGAAATTTTAACAAAGCTAAAACATTAAAATTAATCTTTAAAGATTTTTATTAAAGTTTTTAAAGTAGAAAAATAATTTTTTATTTTTCTTTTTTAAATTAAAATTTGGATGGTTGAAAGCTTTGAGGGAAACCATTAAAATTAATGATGTTTGCTTTGATAAAGAAGAGTTTAAAGCTGTAGAGGAAGTTTTAAAAAGCGGTATATTAACGGATAAAAATGGAATGGGTCCTAAAGTTTTAGAATTTGAAAGATCATTTGCCAGTTACATTGGGGTTAAATATGCAATAGCTGTATCAAGTGGAACGGCCGCTCTTCATGCAGCTTTAATGGCTTTAGATTTAAAACCTAAAGATGAAGTAATTCTTCCATCTTTAACTTTTCCAGCAGCTGCTGAAGCTGTTGTTTTAGCAGGAGGCACACCTGTATTTGCAGATATAAATGAAAACACTTATTGCATAGATGTTGAAAGCATAGAAGACTCTATAACTAAAAATACTAAAGCGATCATTCCAGTGCATCTTTATGGATTGCCTGCAGATATGGATCCAATTATGGAATTAGCTGAAAGCAAAGATATAGTTGTTATAGAAGATGCTGCTCAAGCCCATGGAGCTTTATATAAGGGAAGAAAAGTTGGTTCAATAGGTGATATGGGATGCTTTAGCTTTTATGCAACAAAAAATATGACTACTGGAGAGGGAGGTATGATAACTACAAATAATAAGGAATATGCTGAAATTTTAAGGGCTATTAGAAATCATGGAGAATCCAGAACCAATTGGAATACCAGGCTTGGTCACAATTATAGAATGAGTGAAATTCAAGCTGCTTTAGGAATAGTGCAATTAAAAAAATTACCTGATTTTCTTGAAAAAAGAAGAAGCAATGCTAAAAAACTAACTGAAGAATTAAATGATGTTGATAAACTTATTCTTCCAAAGGAACCTGAAGGTTTTACTCATGCATGGAATCTTTATACAGTAAGGGTTAAAGGTGCAAATGCTACAAAAAGAAATAAAATTGTAGCAAAACTTAAGGAAAAAGGAATTAATGCTGCAGTTTATTATGAAACTCCCACTCATCTTTTACCATTTTATATGAACATACATAACAATGTAAAAAAAGATTTATCTATTACGGAAAAGGTTTCCCATCAAATTTTTTCTCTTCCAACTCATCCAAAAGTTTCTTTTGAAGATATAGAATATATAAGTAAAAACTTAAAGAAAATTTTAGGTAGAATGTAAAATTGCTTTTATAAAATTTTTTTCATTCTTTCGCAAGCTTCCTTAATTTTATCTAAAGGAATTGTTAAAGCAAATCTAACATAACCTTCACCATATTTTCCAAATCCTGCACCAGGTGTAGCTATTACATCAACTTCAAGAAGCTTTCTTACAAAATTTATTGAATTATCAAAGCATTTAGCCCAAACATAAAATGTTCCCTTAGGCTTATTGCATTTTAACCCCATTGAATTTAATTCTTTAACAAGATAATCTCTTCTCTCTTTATAAATCATGTTTCTTTCTTTAATATAGGATGGGGGTTGAGCTGATGTATAGCTTTCAAGAGCTTTAATAGCTGCTTTTTGAATATAAATTTGCGGTCCAGAATCTATTTGTGATTTAACCTTAATTAATCCATCTATAAGCTCAGCATTACCAACTGCAAATCCTATTCTATCACCAGTCATGCTGAAAGTTTTAGAGCATGAATGAAACTCTATTGCATATTCTTTTGCATCATCTATTTGAAGAATGCTTGGAGCTACATAATCATCAAAAGTTAACTCTGAATAAGCATTATCATAACAAATTATTAAATTGTTTTCTTTAGCGAACTCCACAATTTCTTTAAGCTTTTTCTCATCTATAACTGCTCCAGTTGGATTGTTTGGATAATTTAAAAACATCATTTTAACATTTTCCGCATTTAATTCATTTAAATTAGGTAAAAAATTGTTTTCTTCAAGAAGAGGCATAAAAACAGGTATATTATCATTAAGCAATGTGGCACCATTTAAATAAACAGGATAAGCAGGGTCAGGAACCAAAATTTTCTCTCCAGGATTTAAAAAAGCTCTTGAAATATTTGCTAAACCTTCTTTAGAACCTATTAAAGCTGCAACTTCAGTTTCCGGATTTAAATCTACATTAAATCTTTTCTTATACCATTCAGCTACAGCTTTTTTAAATTCTTCTTCTCCCTGGCTAAAAGAGTAATTATGGTTTTTTGGATTTAAAGCTTCTTTAGCTAAGCTTTCAAGAATAAATCTTGGTGGAGGAATATCTGGATCTCCAATACCAAAAGAAATTAAATTTTTTCCTTCTTTTCTTTTTTGAGCTATAATTTTTTCTATTTCAGTAAATAAATAGGGTGGAAGCTTCTCTAATCTATTTGATTTTTTCCAATGCATTTTAAATCCCTTTTTTCATTATTTTTTAATTTAAGCTTCTATTTCTCCTTCAAAAACTTTAACAGCTGGCCCCCTCATTAACACTTCATTGTTAATTTTAATTTTTAATTTTCCTCCTTTAAGTTTCACTAAAACTTCATTTTCAGTTTTATTTAGCAAATTGCTAACTACAGCGCTGGCGCATGCGCCTGTTCCGCAAGCTAAAGTTTCTCCGCAACCTCTTTCCCAAACTCTAACATTTAAAGTATTTTTATTTAAAACTTTAACAAATTCAACATTTACTCTTTTTGGAAATAAAGAATGTTTTTCTATTTTTGATCCAAACTCTTTTACTGGGAAATTTTCTACATCATCAACAAATATTACGCAATGTGGATTTCCCATGGATAAGCATGTGGCTTTAAAAACTTTATTTTCCACTTTTATTTCTTCATTTATAAATGAACCTTCACCAAGCATTGGAATTAATTTTCTTTCAAAAATAGGTTTACCCATATTAACCTCAACTTCTTTAACTTTTTCATTTTCAATTTTTAACCAAACCTTTTTTAATCCAGCTTTAGTTTCTACAATTAACTCTTTTTTATTTGGTTTATTTATTTCATAATAAAATTTAGCTGCGCATCTTATTCCATTACCGCACATTTCAGCTTCGCTTCCATCTTTATTAAATATCCTCATTTTAAAATCAGCTTGATTAAAAGTTGGTTTTTGCAATAAGATAAGTCCATCAGCTCCTATAGAAAATCTTCTTCGACAAAACTTTTTAGCTTTTTCTTCAGGATTTTTAATTAATTCTTCTTTATCATCAATAACTATATAATCGTTTCCTAATCCATGCATTTTCCAAAACTTTATTTTAACCAAGTTGCAACCCTTTGTCCAATTAATAAATTATTAAAATCTTCTCTTTCTCTAATAACTTCAGTTTTTCCCTTATTAATTAGAACTTCAGCTGGTCTAGGTCTAGCGTTATATTGAGAGCTCATTGAAAAACCATAAGCTCCAGCATTAAGCACAGCTAATACATCTCCTTCCTCAAGCTTAGGCAAAACTCTTTTTTTAGCTAAAAAATCAGCATTTTCGCATATAGGTCCAACAACATCATATTCATCCATATTTTCTTCATTAAGTTTATTAGCAACCAATATATGATGATACGCATTATACATTGCTGGTCTTATTAAAACATTTAATCCAGCATCAACACCTGCAAACTTTTTTGTTGATGTAACTTTAATTGAAACTACTTTAGTTAGTAAAATTCCAGCATCGCAAACTATATATCTTCCAGGTTCTATAGCGAAGAAAGGTTCAGAATTTAAATTTTTAATTTCCTTTTTAAAAATTGACATTATTGATTCAGCATAATCTTCAATGTTTAATTCCATTTCTTCAGGTTTATATGGAACACCTAATCCTCCACCGAAATCAATAAATTCAAAAGTTAAATTGCAATCTTCACTAATTTTCTTTGCTATATGAAGAAGTATTTCCGCCACTTGTGTAAAAGCATTTATATTTAATATTCCTGAACCTATATGAGTGTGTATACCAAACCTTTTTACTCCAGCTTTTTTAGCTTCACTATAAGCTTTTTCAGCTTCATTTGGCCATAAGCCAAACTTAGATTCTTCTCCTCCAGTTATACAATAATTATGGTGGCCAAATCCAATACCGGGGTTTACTCTTATAGATAAAACTTCTGGAACAGCTATTTTAAGAAGCTTTTTTAATTGAGAAAGCGAATCTATATTTATTGTTACTCCAGCTTCAATAGCATATTTTAATTCTTCCTCGCTAACGCTTGTTCCAGTAAACAAAATTTTATCTGCTGGAAAACCAGCTTTTAAACCAAGAAATATTTCTCCTGGAGAAACAGCATCTAACCATGCTCCTTCATTTAAAAGAATTTTTAAGATTGAAATATTTGAATTTGCTTTAGCTGAATAATAAATTCTAACTTTATCATAGCGTTTTTTTAAGGATAAATTTAATTTTCTAAAGTTTTCCTCTATTCTTGATTGGCTTAATACATAAAGGGGAGTTTTAAATTTTTCAGCTAATTCTAATGCTGAAACACCATCAATATAAAGTATGCCTGCTTTATTTTCTAAATAAGTTAATTGAAATGGATTCAAAATTGCTTTAACGCTCCTTTAATCCTAGCACATCTTCCATATCATAAATTTTAGGTTCCTTTTGATTCATCAACCATTTAGCTGCATATAAAGCTCCTCTAGCAAAAACGCTTCTAGAAAAAACTGTATGTTCAATTCTTATTAATTCATATTGACCTGCTATAAAAACTTCATGAATTCCTGGGATTCCTCCCCCTCTTGCCGATAAAATTTCCAGCTCTTTTTCACTTCTTTTAGATAAACCTTCTCTTCCATAAACTATTTTTGAATAATCTTTAAAAGATGTTATTATTTCAGCTATTTTTTTAGCTGTTCCGCTTGGAGCATCCATTTTTCCAGAATGATGCATTTCAAAAATTGTAAAGTCATAATCTTGTGGAAGCGCTTTATAAAAGCTTATTGTTTTAAGCATTATATTTAAACCTATAGAGAAATTTGGAGAAAAAACAGCGGGAACTTTCCCTTCAACAGCTTCTTTAAGAAGCTTTTTTTGCTCATCTGTAAATCCAGTTGTTCCCATAACTATTCTTTTATTTAATTTAGCTACCTTAGGTAAATTTTCTAATTCTGCTTTAGGAGTTGTAAAAGAAATATAAACATCAGCATTTTTTAAAGCTTCCTCTAAATTTTGAGGTGTTAAAATTTTAACTTCTTTAGGTGTTAACCCTATTTCTCCAAGGGTTTTACCTGCATTATTGCTTTCTAAAGCTGTAAGTGCTCCAACAACTTTAAATTCGCTTATGGAAGCAGCTTCCCTAATTACTGTGCTTCCCATTCTTCCATCAGCGCCTGCAACACAAATTTTAATATGATTCATAAAACAATCCATCCAAATATTTTTCATTATATAATCTTTCACTTAAATCTACATCAAAAAATTCCTCTACTGAAGCTAAAAACTCAGGATTATTCTCATAAACTTCTTTAACTTTACTTACAAGAAAAGTTATTGCTTTTTTAGTCATTTTTCCTAATGGTGGTCTGCAAGGGCCTGCAGGCATTCCTAAAATATTCATTAAAGTTTTATATGGTAAAGGATTTCTTGCTTTGCATGAAACTTGACCATATTCAGTTTCCTCCTGAGTAACAACTGTTACTATTTCAAATAATGGTTTAAGCCCTTTAGCTATAACCTCAGCTTTTTCAAAATCACCTGAAATTAAAGATTTAACCATTTCTTGAACAGCGCTTGGAGCAATATTTGATGTTACTGAAATTACTCCATTAGCTTTTATTTTAGGGTCACTCATTAAAAGAAAAGTTTTATCATCATCTCCAGATAAAATGCTAAAGTATTCTCCGCATAAAGCTCTAATAAGTTTTGCATTTTCTAAATCGCCAGTAGCTTCTTTAACAGCATTAACATTTTTAAATTTTTTATGAAGAATTGCTAAGTCTTGAGGAAGAAGCTTTGTTCCTGTTCTTCCTGGAATAATATATGGAATTATTTCTATTTCAGGAAATTTAGCAGCTATAGGCTCTAAATATTCTTTTCTTATTTCTAAAGAGCTTGGCCCATTATAATATGGATCAACAAGCAAAACTGTTTTAACTCCTAAGTTATAGCTTTCTTTTGTAGCTTCAATAGCTTCCTTGCTGCTATTGCTTCCTGTACCTGCAATAACTTCGCATCTTTCACCTGCCTCCTCTAAAGTTTTTTCTATAACTTTTATATGTTCTTCCCAAGTTAATGTAGGAGATTCTCCTGTTGTTCCAACAGCTAAAATACCATCTACTCCCTCATCAATTTGAAATTCAATTAATTTTTTTAATCCTTCATAATCTATTTCAAAATTTTTTTTCATAGGAGTTATTAAGGCGGTGCAGCATCCTTTAAACACTTTATTTTTCCTCCTTAAAAATCGTATTGTAATATACGAATAATGCAATAAAAACATTTTATATATAAACTTTTCGAAATAAAAATTACGAATTTAATGTTTTTCCTTAATTAATAAGGCTTTAATTATAGCTTCACGATTAAAACCCACAATTATTTTTCCATTTACATCAATTACTGGCACTCCAGCTTGATTTGATTTAGAAATCAATTCAGTAACAACTTTAGGATCTTTAGAAACATCTAATTCCTCAAATAAAATTCCATTTTCTTTAAGAAATCTTTTTAAAGCTTCACAATAGGGACAATTGGGCGCTGTATATACTTTAATCATTTTTAAAGCACCGAAAACCTTTACTTTACCTTTTTATTTAAACTAAAAAGCTTCTAAACAATCTCTTTTAAATTATAAAAAAAGCCAAGGCTTGCTTATTGCTTTAAATTAATTCAGAGAAAACTTCAATTTAATGGAGTTTTAGCTTCTTTCTATTTAAACGCTTAATAAAAAGAAAATAAGGGATTTAAACAAAAAATTCTTTTAACTATAAAAATTTATTTTGCTTTTTCTTCTTTCTTCTTCTTTTTTGATTCCTTCTTTGCTCCGCATGACATTTTTTTTCCCTCTACAAAAAACTGTATTAAAAATCTTTTATTTAGAATTTTTTATTTAAAATTTTTAATTAAGCAAGTTTAATTATGCGACTAAATTTTAATTAAGACATAAAGATAAAAACAGAATTTAACAATAAATAAGTTTATTTATTAATTTGCTTAAATTATCAACTTAAATTTTTAATGAGGATAACTTAATGTTTGAAGAAAAAAATTTTAGATTAAAATTATATAGTAATCCATCAGTTCAAACTTTGCTTAGCAGCGCAATAGAGGAAATAAGCGAGTTTATTCCTGTTTTTGATGAAAATCGATTACCTAGATATTTTATGATTGAAAATATTACAGGTAAAAACCCAATTGAAACCTTAAGCTTCCTAGAGGAATTAGCTTCATCAAAAATTTTAAGAAAAGAATTTTATGAAAAACTAGTTTGTTGTCCTAAATGCAATAAACCCTCCTCAATTTTTCCAAGATATAAATGTCCTAAATGTGGATCTTTAGAAATAAATGTTAAACGAATGATTGAACATTCTACTTGCGGCGCTATAAAAGAGGAAAAGGAATTTAAAATTAATAAAAATAAAGTTGTTTGTCCAGTATGCAAGGAAGAAGTTAAAGATTTTGATGTTAACTTTAAATTAATAGGTGTAACTTGCATATGTGCATTATGCAATTCAAGTTTTGAAGAACCAACTCATATTCTTTTCTGCAGAAACTGTAATTATGAATTTAGTTTTAAAAATGCATCATTTATAAATGTTTATAAATATTATTTAAATAGAGAGTTGCTTAATGAAATTATAAGTGCAATAGATTTACCTTTGCTTAAATTAGCTGCTGAAAACGCTGGTTTTAAAGTTCAAATTCCAGGTTTAGCTCTTGGAAATTCAGGTATAACTCATGAGTTTACAATGACATGCATTAAAAACAATTTTTCAATAGCTATAGATTTAATTAGATCAGAAAAAAGCGAAGTTAAAATTAATGAAATTTTAGCAAGCTGCGCAAAATTTTCAGATGTTAAACCTCCATTAGCGCTTCTTATAGTTGTTCCAAAATTAAATGAAACAGCTAAATCCTTTGCTAAATCAAATAAAATTACATATATAGAAAGTAATTCTATAAAGGAAGCTTCCAAAAAATTAGAGGAGCTTCTTAAAAAGTGGCAAAAATAAAAACTGTTATGCTTTTTATCGCTTTTCTTTTTTAAATTTTCTTTTAATCTCCTTGTTTAAAAGGGAACCCTCTATTAAAGATGCTAAAGTTAAGGTTGAAGCTCCTAAAAACTGCGCGAAAACATACTTCCATTCTTCATTTAAACTCCAAAAATAAATTAAGGAAAAGCTTAATTTTTCTATAAATTTAAAGAATTGAGGAATTTTAGCAGCTAAATTAGTTAAAATAGATCCGAACCAATTTGAAGTTAAAATATATGGCAAATAAAGAGCTGCTGCTGTTATAATAAAAAGAAAAAGCATAAGCTTTAATGATTTAATTAAAACTTTTTTAGAAGATGCTTTAAGATCTAAAATTTTTTGAAAAATAAAACTCCAGGAAGAAAGCGAAATAGCTATAAACCCTAAAGCTGGAAAATAAACAGGTTGAATAAGCAAGTTAAAAGTTGAGTTTATTATTAATCCTTGAGAAACAACATAATTTATGAAAAATGCTTGAAGAATAATTATTAAGCTTGCGAAAACCAGAATAGTTGCTTTTTCAGCTTTAATCTTTAAACCCTCCTTTTATTGAAAAATTTAAATTGGTTTTTAGAGGTTTAAAAAGGTTTTTATCTTTTTATTATGCCTAAAAAATTTTCAAAAATTTTTTTTCCATTAACTGTATGATAAACTTCAGGATGAAATTGAACTCCAAAAATAGGTTTGCTTTCATGTTTTACAGCTTGAATTAAACATTTTTTTGATTTAGCTAAAAGCTTAAATTCATTAGGAAGTTTTTTAACTTCATCATTATGTGAACTCCATGCTATAAAAGATGGTTTCAAACCTTTTAAAATTTCATTCTCATCTATAACTTCTATTTCAACTGGTCCAAACTCTGGGTAAACTGCTGGTCCCACTTCACCGCCATAAACTAAGGCTAATAATTGATGAGCAGCGCATATGCATAAACATGGAATGTTAATTTTTGCAATAATTTCGCATAATGAATTAAATTTTCCCTTTTTAAACTCTTCATAAACTTTTTGAGGTCCTCCACCAAAAACTAATCCATCAATATTCGCTTCAATTATTTGATTTAAAGTTATAGTTGCTGGAATCAATGGGCTTTCAGCTTTAAGTTCATAAAGCATTCTAGAAATTAAATGATTGTATTGCCCTTCTAAGCTAACCACTGGAATTATTAAATTATTTTTCTTTTTATTCATATTCAATTGTTGCTGGGGGTTTTGGGGTAACATCATAATAAACCTCTTTTACATCTAAGCAATTAACTAAAATTTCTTCGCTAATCTTTTTAATTGTTTCCCATTCAATTTGCGCTACTTCTGCAGTCATATAATCCCTAGTTTTTATAGCTCTTATTGAAATAGCATATTTTCCTTCATTTTTTTCTTCTATTAAATATAAAACGCGGGTAAAATCCTTTTTTTCAGAAATAATTCTTGATTGAAGCGAAATTAATTCTTCAAAATTATTCCAGATGTTTTCTCTTTGCTTTTCTTTAATTTTAACACCTGCTATTTTTCCATAAGCTCTTTCATCACCTTTAACTCCTGTAGCTAAATTTTTAAAAACTTTAATTTCCTCTATATTTAAATCTAATTCTGGGAAAAATTGTTCGTCAATAAATTCTTCATCTAATATTGCTGCAAAATATTGTTGGATTTCTTTATTCATTAGTTTTTCTTCAACAATTTTAGTGGCTTTTTTTAATTCTTTTAACTTTTCTTCTTTAACTTCACCCACGCATCTAACCATTAATCCTGGTCCTGGAAAAGGTTGTCTTTCCGAAATTTCTTTTGGAACATTTAATGTTTTAGCTATAATTCTTACTTGATCTTTATAAAGGTTAACTAAAGGTTCAAGAAGTGTAAATCCATATTTTTCTTCAGTTTTTATTCCAATTTGCGTTAAAACATTATGTTGAGTTTTTATTCCTCCTTTAGTTTCTATCCAATCTGGAGCAATAGTTCCTTGAATTAAAAACTTACAATTTTCTTTTTTAGCTATATCGCTTAAAACTTTGTAAAATTCTTCTCTAAATATTTTTCTTTTTTCTTCAGCATCTTTTATTCCTATTAAACTTTTAATAAAATTTTCTTTAGCATTTAAAATTTTAATAGGTAAATTGAGTGGAGGCTTATTTAATATATTTTTTACCCATTCAGGTTCATTAATTCGCATAAATCCTGTATCTATTAAAACACAAATTAAATTTTCTTTAATGGCTTTATAAGCTAAAGCAGCGCATGTAGTGCTATCAACTCCACCAGAAACAGCTACTAAAGCTTTTTCTTCTTTAATTTCTCTTCTTAAATTTTCTATTTGAGTTTTAATAAATTCTTCAGCATTAAACTCAGAGGTTAACAAAAGCTTATTCTCTCCATAAAACTTTAAAGCTCACTTTTTTAAAATGCTTTTTTCCAATAAAAAGGAAAATAATAAAAATATTATTTTTAAATCTAAAATCTTAAATTTTATCAAGCAATTCTCCTTTACAATAGACTATTCCCTTTATTCTTCTTACAAAGTTTTTGCAGCAAAAACACTCTATAAAAGATACTGTTTTATTTTTAACTATACAGTTTATTGCTTCCTTTTTCATTTTACTAATTTGTTTTTGACTTAAAACCCCTTTTAAGGATTCAATATATTCTTTTTGAGTTGGAATAGCTTTATTAACAGGGTTGATTTTTAACTCATATTTTATTTCGCATAGTTCCCCCATTTTATTCACAACTCCTTTTACTAGGGAAAACCATTTTTCTTTAATTAAATGGTTTATTGAATTAAACGTTAAAATTAAATTGGTTTCTCCCCTTTTTAATGAGGAAAAATTTGAAAATAAAGTTATGTTTGCGTTAAATTTAATTGATCCTCTATAGCCTTTAATAATGGATCTATCTTATTTCTTTTTGTAGTTTCATAAACCATTAATGTTTCAGTTTTTTTTACGGCTGGTAAACTTTGAATTTTATTTAAAACGCTTCTAAATTCATCCATATCTTTTACAATAACTTCAGCTATTACATCAAATCTGCCTAGAATATAATGTATTTGAGATATTTCTTTAAATTCTTTTATTAAATTATCTGTTTCTTTTCTAAATTCTCTATGAGGATCTGCAACTATTAAAATATAAGCGGTTAAGTTTAATCCTATTTTTTTTGGATCCACATCAATTGTAAATTTTATGCCTTTATTAGCGAATTCTTTAATTTTTTCATAAACGCTTTGCCGAGTTAAATTACATTTAATTGCTAAATCTGTTATTTTTTGCCTGCTATCTTTTATTAATTCCCTTAATAATAAAAGATCTTTTTTGCTAAGCATAAATTATTTTATGTTTAAATCAAACCTTTAAACTTTTCCATTTTGATGTAAAACTTAAATATAAATTTACATTTCGTTAATTTTCTTTTTAAAAAATTTATATTTTTGTTTTTATAACTCTAGTGAGTTACGCAAAGCAAGCTTCATGTACTTTTAAGGTGTCAAAAAATTTGCAATGTCTTGAAATATTAAAAGCAAAAATGAGTGAAACCGATTATTTAAAGTTATCTTCTATTCCTAATCCTAAAATTCATCAATTTATTGCTGAAGCTGCGGAGCTTTGCAATCCAGATAAAATCTTTATTTGCAGCGATTCTCAAGAAGACATTTCCTTTGTTAGAGCTCAAGCAATAGCTACTGGAGAAGAAATTCCATTAGCAACCCCAGGTCATACCTATCATTTTGATAATCCTCAAGATCAAGGTCGAGATAGAGAAGTTACAAAATATCTCGTTCCAAAATGGGATTCTCTTAATAAAAATCTTAATCAAATTGATCGGGAAGAAGGTTTAGCTGAAATAAAAGAGTTATTAAAAAATTCTATGAAAAACCGTACAATGATAGTTCTTTTTCTTTCATTAGGTCCACTTAATTCAATATTTAGCATTCCATGCATGGAATGTACAGATTCTTGGTATGTTGCGCATTCCGCTCATTTGCTTTATCGTCCAGCATTTAAAATGTTTCAGAAAAATGGAACTCAAACCTCTATTTTTAAAGTTTTACATTCAGCTGGAGAATTAAATGAAAAAATGGTAAGCATAAACATGGATAAAAAACGCATTTATATTGATTATATTGAGGATACTATTTATTCTGTAAATACTCAATATGCAGGTAATAGTTTAGGCTTTAAAAAACTTGCTCTTCGCCTTGCAATTCGCAAAGCTGATCGGGAAGGTTGGTTAGCTGAGCATATGATGTTAACTGGTGTGCATGGACCAAATAATCGCAAAACCTATTTTGCAGGGGCTTTTCCAAGTGCTTGCGGTAAAACTTCCACAGCTATGATTCCAGGAAACACTATTTTAGGCGATGACATTGCTTATCTTCGCAATATTAATGGAGTTTGCCGTGCTGTAAATGCTGAAGCAGGAGTTTTCGGAATAATTAAAGATATAAATCCTATTGATGATCCGTTAATTTGGGAAGCTATTACATCTCCAAATGAAGTTATTTTTTCAAATGTATTAATAAAGAATGGTAAACCTTATTGGATTGGTATGGGTTGTGACCTTCCTAAAGATGGAATAAACTATAGCGGATACTGGTATGAAGGTAAGCTTGATGAAAAAGGAGAGGAAATTCCCTTATCTCATAAAAATGCTCGTTATACAATATCTCTAAAAGCATTAAAAAATTGTGATCCTGAATTAGATAATCCAATGGGTGTGGAGCTTGGAGGAATAATTTATGGTTGTAGAGATGCTAGAGCTTATGTGCCAGTTCAGCAAAGCTTTAATTGGAGTCATGGAGTTATCGCTTATGGCGCTTCACTTGAAACTGAAACAACATTTGCAATTGTAGAAGAAGAAGGTAAATATGAGATAAATTTAATGAGTATTCAAGATTTTGTTTCTATTCCTTTAGGCAAATATATTCGCAATCACTTAGAATTTGGTGAAAAACTTAAAAAGCCTCCAATCATTTTTGGAGTTAACTATTTTCTTAGAGATAAAACAACAGGAGAATTTGTAACAAGTAAACTTGATAAAAGAGTATGGATAAAATGGATGGAGCTTCGAGTACACAATGAAGTTGATGCTATAAAATCTCCAACAGGTTTTATTCCTAACTATGAAGATCTTCGCAAGCTTTTTCGCGAAGTACTTAATAGAAACTATACTATTGAAGAATATACTAAGCAATTTACTATTCGTGTTAAAGAAAATTTAGCTAAAATTAATCGTGTAGAAAAATTTTATCGAGAAAACGCTCCTGAAGCACCTCAAAAACTTTTTGAAGAGCTTGAAGCGCAGCGTAAGCGTTTACTTAAAGCTAAAGAAGAGTTTGGCGAGTATATTTCACCTGAAAAATTAAGCTGTTAAAAAATTAAAAAGAATAATTTTTTAAATTGTTTATTACTATTTTCTTCTTACTTAGTTTTGTCTTTTTTTTTAAAAAGTTAAAAAAATAACTGAGCCATTACTCATGCCTATTTTAAACTTGCTATTATGAAAAATAAAAATAAGTTAACGCGTTAATATAATTAAATCCTTTAGAGATTTAAACTAAATTCCATTTATTTTTGAAATATGTTCATATTTAAATTATTTATTAATTTTTTCTCGGAGATTTAATATGAATGTTTTAACTGAATCTTGCAATTATCAAATTAATATTGGTAACGATAATTTTAATATTAAAAATATTAAGCTTTGCGTAGAAAGGAAAATATTAATTGATTTAATAAAAATGCATGAAAAAGTTTTTGCTCAAGAAAAGTTAAGCTTTGAAAATGCTCTCACAAATATTATTGAGTCTAAATTGCGAGAAACCCTTGGAGATGCTGTATTTCAAGCAATAAAAAACTATCTTGAAGAAAAATTTTCTTTAAAATTTAATGATGTTATAGAGAAACCTGAAGAATTCTTTATTGCTTTAGAAAAAATATTTGGTAAAAGTGTTTGCACAATTGAAAAATTAATTCTTAAGGAAATTCAGGGGAAAGCAAAATTTTAAAAGAAAATTTTTCTTTTTGTTAATGGAAATAAAATAGCAAGTTTCTTTTATCTTAAGAGACAAAACCTTTTATATTTATTCTTTAAATAAGTTAATAATTAATGCTGTATGTATTTTTAATGCGATAAAGGTGAAGAAAATTGCCTGCTAAAAAGGGTAAAGCTTCAAAAGCATCATTATCAAAAAAGAAAGCTGCAAAACCTAAAGCAGTTAAAAAAGCTAAACCTAAAGCTTCAGCAAAAGAAATTGAAGAATTAAAAAATCGAGTAGCTATGTTAAGCGCTGAACTATCCAGATCTGTTCCAATAACTAAATTTAATGCTTTAAGGTCAAGATTGCTAGCTAAAATTAAAATGCTTAATATTAAACGATTTGAAGCTGAAGCTTTACGAAGAAAAGTTTTAGCTCTTCAATCAACAATTGAAGCTCTTAAAAAAGAGTTGGAAGCAGCGAAAAGAACTGTGTAACTCATAAAACTTTTATTTCACCTTCTTTTTTTTTAATTTAGTTAATTGCAATAAATCAAAAGCGAGGGAACATTTTAAAATGTTTAATATTTTAATTTCATTAATAATTGTTGTTTGCGCTATAGCTTTAATTTTAGTTGCCTTTTTAGCAAGATATATTTTAATTCAAGATACTGGAACTGAAAAAATGCGTGAAATCGCTTCAGCTATAAAATCTGGAGCTGAAGCTTACCTTAAAAGACAATATAAATCAATAACAATTATTGCAGCTATTTTCGCTTTTTTATTTGCTTTAGCAATTAAAGATCCTCATAATCCTTGGCTTGGTATTCAAACATCTTTTGGCTTTATTCTAGGGGCTTTATGCTCTAACTTAGCTGGTTACATAGCTATGCGAGTTGCTGTTCTTGCTAATGTGAGAACAGCTTCAGCCATTAGAAAAAGCTTTGATAAAGCTTTAAAAATAGCTTTTAGAGGCGGATTAGTTTTTGGTTTATCTGTGGTTTCAATGAGTCTTTTAGGAATAACTGGATTATATCTTTTATTTAATAAAGATCCAAGATTAATTGTTGGGTTTGGGTTTGGAGCAAGCTTTGCAGCCTTATTTGCTCAGCTTGGCGGAGGAATATATACTAAAGCAGCTGATATGAGCGCAGATTTAGTTGGTAAAGTTGAAGCTGGTATTCCTGAGGATGATCCGCGTAATCCAGCAGTTATAGCTGATAACGTAGGTGATAATGTAGGTGATATAGCTGGTAGAGGAGCTGATTTATTCGAATCTATAACTGCTGAAAATATTGGTGCTATGATTCTTGGTTTAGCTCCAGCAATTTTTTCTTTATATGGTTTGAATGGTGTGCTTTTCCCTCTTATAGCTAGAGCTTTCGGTTTAATCGCAACAATGATTGGAATGTTTTTTGTTTATGCAAAAAAGGAAAGTGAAGATCCATTTAAGCCGTTACTCAGAGGCTTAATGGTTACTTCTATTTTATGCGTGATTTTCTTCTATATTTTAGTTAGAATTCTTTTAAATAATAATTTAAGCTTGTTTTTAGCTGCTGTAATCGGTATAGTAACAGCTGCATTAATTGCTTTAATAACTAATTATTATACTTCCTATAGTAAACGACCTGTTTTAGAAATTGCAAATTCTGCTAAAGGAGGGGCTGGTCCAGGAATAATTACTGGTTTAGCGGTTGGAATGGAATCAACTGGCATATTTATATTTGTTATTTCTATAGCTATTTTAGCTAGCTTTGCTTTGGGAGGAGGTCTACCAGTTTTAGTTGGTAAAGCCTCTTGGGAAGCTATTCAAAAAGGCATTTATGGAACAGCTATAGCAACAATGGGTATGCTTTCTGTTACACCAATTATATTGGCTTTAGATGGTTTCGGTCCAATAGCAGATAATAGCAGTGGTATACTTGAAATGTCAGGTTTAACTAGCGAGGGAAAAGAAATATCTGAAAAAATGGATGCTATAGGCAATACAACTAAAGCTTTAACTAAGGGTTATGCTGTAGGTTCAGCTTCACTTTCAGCTTTTCTGCTTTTCTTTGCTTTTCTAGAAGTTGTTGGGTTAAAAGGCGTAGATTTAAGTAAACCAGCTGTTTTTATTGGAGCCTTCATAGGAGCAATGCTAATCTTTCTTTTCAGTGCTTTAGCTATTAAAGCTGTTGGTAAAACTGCAGCGGAAATGATTGAGGAAATACGAAGGCAATTTAGGGAAATTCCTGGAATTCTCGAAGGTAAAGCTAAACCTGATTATGCAAGATGCATTGATATAAGCACAAAAGCAGCTTTAAAAAATATGGTTTCACCCGGTCTTTTAATAATTGTTGTACCAGTAATTGTAGGTTTAATTTTAGGAGCTGAAGCGCTTGGAGCTTTGCAAATGGTTGGAATAATCGTTGGTGTAGTTATGGCTTTATTCATGAATAATGGAGGTGCAGCTATGGATAATTCTAAAAAATATGTTGAAGCAGGTAATTTAGGCGGTAAAGGTTCACCTACTCATGCTGCTACAGTTATAGGGGATACTGTTGGAGATCCATTAAAAGATACAGCTGGTCCATCAATTCATGTTGTAATTAAACTTTTAAATACTATTGCTTTAGCTTTAGCACCCTTATTCATTTTATATGCTTTGCTATAATAAAACCTTAAATAAAAATAAAAGTAAATTTTATTTTGGGCGAGAAAAATGGAATTTAAAATTGTTAAATTGGAAATTCCTAAAGAATGCAATATTATTGTTGGAACAACCCATTTTATAAAATCAGTTGAAGATTTATATGAAGCTTTAGTTAATTCTGTTCCAGGAATCAAATTTGGATTAGCTTTTTGCGAAGCTTCAGGTCCATGCTTAATTCGTCATGCTGGAACAGATAAAGAATTAGAAGAAATTGCTGTTAAAAATGCTTTAAATATAAGCGCAGGCCATTCCTTTGTAATTTTATTAAGAAATGCCTTTCCAATAAATGTATTAAATGCAATTAAAGCTGTTCCTGAAGTTTGCACAATTCATTGTGCAACAGCTAATCCTGTTGAAGTTATATTAGTTGAAACAGAGCAAGGTAGAGGAATTTTAGGAGTAATTGATGGATTTAAATCTAAAGGGGTTGAAGGAGAAGCTGAAATAAAAGAAAGAAAAGAATTCCTTAGAAAAATTGGATATAAACTTTAAAATTTTCACCTATTTTTATTTTAAGCAATTTTTGGAGTGTAAAACTGTTGGTTTTAAAAATTTATGATACTTTAACTAGAGAGAAAAGAGAATTTAAACCTTTAAGAAATAATAGGGTTTATATGTTTGTTTGCGGTCCAACTGTTTATGATTTATCTCATATAGGACATGCTAGAACTTATGTAGCTTATGATATTATAGCTAGATTTTTAAAATCTTTAGGCTACAGCGTATTTTTTTTAATGAATATAACTGATATAGATGATAAAATTATTAATAGAGCTAGAGAATTAAACATTAATCCATTTGAATTATCTAAAAAAATGACTGAAGAATTTTTTAATGATATGAAAGCCTTAAACATTTCAAGTGTAAACTTATATGCTAAAGCTTCAGAGCATATTCAAGAAATAATTCAACAAATATCTATTTTAATTGAGAAAGGTTACGCTTACAAAGTTAATGGTGATGTATATTTTGATATTTCAAAATTTCCTGAATATGGAAAATTATCTCATCAAAAACCTGAAGAATTAATTAAACATAGAATTGAGCCTGACCCTAGAAAAAGAAATCCTGGAGATTTTGCTCTTTGGAAAAGCAGAAAACCTAATGAACCTTTTTGGGAAAGTCCTTGGGGCGAGGGAAGACCTGGATGGCATATTGAAGATACAGCTATAACTTACACTTATTTTGGACCGCAATATGATATTCATGGAGGAGCTATAGAACTTGTTTTTCCCCATCATGAAGCTGAAATAGCGCAAGGTGAATCAATAAGTGGAGTTAAACCAATGGTGAATTTTTGGGTTCATACAGGCATTTTAACTATTAAAGGAGAAAAAATGTCTAAATCCTTAAAAAACTATATAACTATTAGGGAAGCTTTAAAAAAATATAGTGTAAACGCGTTAAGAATATTTTTTGCTTTAAGCCATTATAGAAGCCCAATAGATTTTAATGAAGAAAAATTAAAACAAGCTGAAGTTATAAGTGAAAACCTTTATAGAGTTTATAAAAAAGCTTTAAATTTGCTTGAAAAAACCATTGAAATTGAATGCAACAGCGAAATTATGAATGAGATTGAAGCAGCTAAAAAAAGTTTTTATGACGCTATGGAAGATGATTTTAATACTCCTCAAGCCTTAGCAACTTTAATAAATTTTTCAAAGAAAATTGACTCTTATATTTCAGAAAAAACTGGAAAAAAGAATTTAGAAAATATAGTAAACGCTTTTAAAGAATTCTTTTATATTTTAGGTATTTTTGAGCTTGAAGAGAAAACTACTGAAAAAGATGAAACAATCTTAAACTTAATGAATTTAATTTTGGAAATTAGAGAAGAAATTAGAAAAAGAAAAGATTGGAAGCTTTCAGATGAAATTAGAGAAAAACTAAATAAAATAGGTTTTATAATTGAAGATACACCTCAAGGTCCAAGGTGGGTTAAAGTTAAATCTTGAATTTACAAAGCAAAGTAGCTTTAGTTAAAGGAGAAAGATCCATAGAAACAGTTTTTAAAGCCCTTAATTTAATTGAAACTCCAAAATTTAATGATAAACCTATTTTAATAAAGGTTAATTTGATAAGCGTTAAGGATTGGCGTTCCGGCGCTACAACTGATCCAATTGTAGTTGAAGGGTTAATAAATTATTTTAAACCTGTAAATGATGATATTATGGTGGTTGAATCGGACGCAACAATGACTAACGCTGATAAAGCTGCTGAAGCTTCAGGGATAAAATCAATTTGCGATAAATATTGTATTCCATTTATAAATTTAAGAAAGGTAAAGGAGAGGATAAAAATTAAAGTAAATGGCGAGGTTTTATCAAAAATTACTTTTCCCAAAATTGTTCTTGAAAGTTACATTATTAGCGCGGCAAAATTGAAAACTCATTCAGAAACATTAGTGACTTTAGGTTTAAAAAATATGTTTGGTTTAATACCTGAAAAGTTTAAAGCGAAATACCATTTTCTTGGAATAGAAAAAGTCATAGTTGATATAAACTCTATTAAAAAACCGGATCTAACAATTATAGATGGTTTTGTAGCTATGGAAGGGAACGGCCCCGCAAACGGTCAACCTGTAAAAATGGATTTGATTATAGCTGGAGTAGATCCTGTGGCTGTAGATGCTGTAGGCGCATTAGTTATGGGCTTTAACCCAAACAAGATCCCTCATATAAAAAAAGCTTCAGAAAAAGGTTTAGGAACCATAAATAACATAGATATTATAGGTTCAAGCTTAAGCAACGTGAGAAAATCTTTTAAACCGCCTAAACGAATTCTTCCAATCTAAAATTAAATATTAATTAAATATTTATTTTTTAACTACAAACTTTTTGAAAAATGGGCATGAAAAATCTTTTTCTGGGCATTCACCTTTAGAAATGCATGGTGGTCCAGCTTTTTCAAAAATTTTAGGAGCTACTTTTTTAGCTTTTTTAAGCATTTCCCAAGCTACTTTTCTAATTTCCCATTGAGCATGAAGGCAGCATCTTAACTCAAAGAAATGAAGAAGCTCTCTAGCATTCATTGTAACAACAATATTTGTTGAAGCAGCATTAGGTAAAATGTATCTAGCATCCTCTAAAGGAATATTCATTTTTATTAAAGTTTTATATGTTTCATCAATAGTTTTTAGGCATTCTTCAAAAATTTTTAATGCTTCATTGTTTTTTAAAATTGATGGAGGCTTTACATAGTTAAGCTCGCTTAATTCAACATGTCTTTGGCTTTGCTGAGAATAAGAAGCTATTCTATGCCTAACTAATTGATGTGTGCATGCTCTTGATATTCCTTCAAGGCTAAATGTAAAATTTGCATGTTCAATAACTGAATGATGCCCTTTACTTAAAGCTTTGCTTAATGCTTCATTTAATTTTTCTTCAGGTAAATCCATTAATTCGCTTGGAGTTTTTCTAGAAATACATGAGCGTGCAGCTACTCCGCATAATTTTTCAGGTTGAGGTGTATAAGAAAGCAATTTAACTTTTAATGTTAACACTCTCCTTTAAAAATATCTCTATAAAGTTTAACATAAAAAATGAAATAAAAATATGTTTTTAACATAAATTTTTAGAATTAATTTAATTACCTGCTTTTGTTATAGTTAATTTTTTGTTATTTAAATTAGTAATAAAACATTTTGGACAGGAAATCATAGGTTTTCTACCTGCAATTTTTACTTGAATCATTTGAAATCCGCATTCAGGGCATTCCTTATTTAATAGGGATAGCTTTCCTTTTTGAGGTAATGGAAGAGAAAAACGGCATTTTCCAATCCATAAACCTGAGCAACCAATAAATCTTTTACCAGTTTTTTTGCTTTTAATTATTAATAATTGCGAGCCGCAGTTTGGGCATGGAGTTTTAATAGTAAAATCTAAAGCTTTAACTTGCTTTATAACTTCGCTTAATTCCTTGCCTATTTCAACCTCTTTATTTTTTAATTCCATAATAGCTGGTTTTAAATTGTTAACTGCTTTTAAAACAACTTTTTCTCTTTCTTCTTTTCCAAACTCTATTTTTTTCATCATTTCTTCAAGTTCTCTAGTGAACTCTACGCTAACTATCTTAGAGCAATATTTTAACATAAGTTTAATAATTTTAAAAGATAATGGTGTGGCGGTTATTCGTTCATCCTTAATATAACCTCTTTTATATAAAATATCTATTATTTCAGCTCTAGTTGCTTTAGTTCCAATGCTTTGCTCTTCCATAAGTTTTAAAAGGCTTGTTGGATTAAATCTTGATGGAGGCTGCGTATATTTTTCTTCAGCTTTAACCTCATCAAAAAATACTTTTTGTCCTATGGAAAGAGGTGGAAGCAAGCTTTCCTTTAAGCTTAAATAAGGTGAATAAAATTTTATCCATCCAGGCTTTAAAATTCTTGCTCCTCTTAAATAAAATATATGTTCATTAACTTTAATTATTGCTTTTTCGCTTTTCTTTAAGCATGAATCACCAAAAGTAGCTATAAACCTTTTAACTATTAAATCATAAATTTTTTTCTCTCTGCTTGATAGTTCTTCTTTTGGTTGAATTCCTGTTGGGTAAATGGCTGGATGAGCTGGATCAGTTTTTTCTCCTTCATTAGGTTTTAACTCATTAATATTATAAAGCTCATTAATTGCATCTTTATATTGAGAATTTTCTTTTAAAGAGTTTAAAATCTCCATGTATCCTATTGTAGATGGAAGCTTTTGACTTGAAGTTCTAGGATAAGAAATTAAAGCGTTAAGATATAAATGTTCAGCAATATCAAGAGTTTGTTTTGGAGTAAACCCAAAATGCCTATAAGCCTCTAGTTGAAGTTGAGTTAAATCAAATGGTGGTGGAGGAGGCAACTCATATGTTTTGCTTTGAATATTTATGATTTCTCCTTCCTTTTTAAAGCATTCCTTAACAATTTTATTAGCAATATTTTTTTCTTCAATTTTAGAAAGTTTATATTCAACATTAAATTTTTCTCCATTTATATCTATTTTAGAGTTAATTACCCAATATGGCTTTGGAACAAAAGTTTGAATTTCCCTTTCTTTTTCAACTATGAACTTTAATGTTGGACCTTGAACTCTACCTATGCTTAAAATCGAGTATTTTCCACTGTATTTACGAGCAGATTCAGTTAATGCTCTTGAAAGATTTATTCCATATAACCAATCAATTTCATGCCTGCACATACCAGCATTAATCAATGGATAATCTAATGTTGGCATTAAATTTTTATATGCTTCCCTTAACTCTTTAACGGTTAAAGTGCTAAACTTCATTCTTTTAGCTTTAACATGCGCTCCTTTACATGCATATTTAAGAATCATATAACCTATTAATGAACCTTCAATATCGTAATCGCATGCATTAATAAAAAGATCAGCTTCTTTAGCTAATTCAGTTATAGCTTTAATAAATTTCTCCTGCTTTTTTTGTCCTCTCTCAACTAAATGCTTTGGTTTCCATGTAAAATCCCAAACTGGATATTCAGTTCTTTTTTCATTACCTTTAACATCCACTTCATATAAATGTCCTATTGCACTGCAAATAATTAATTTTTCAGAATTGTTTTTAACCTCAAAATATGGTATATCATATTTTATAAGTTTTTTAATTTCTCCATTTTCGCTTAATGCCTTAGCCACATGCAAAGCAGCATCAGGTTTTTCACATATAATTAATGTTGTTTTCATTCTTTTTTCACTTTAAAATTATTTTTCATAATGTAAAATGCGATTTCTTTAACTGCTTCTCCACTCTCTTTTGCTTCAACTATTTTTCTTAAAAATTCATTAAATGAAATTTCACCATATGCTTTTTTCCATTCTTCATAAGCCTTAACTATATTTAAGTATGCTAGCTTATGCAATTCGCAAAATTCTTCATTTTCTTCAGCTTCATTATTGCATGCTTTACATTTTTTACTCATATGAAACTTACTAAAAGGATAAAGCTGACTTATAAATTCTTCCATTTACATCTTTTTACATCTTTAAAAGAAATTATTGCAGATAAATTTAATTAAATTCAATATTTCAAACCAAAACATTTTTATCAAGAATTTTCTTTCTTTACTAAAAAGATGAAAAATGATGAAAAAAGAATACTTAAAACAAAAAATTAAACATTTAAATCTTGAAGAAACACCTTCAATAGGAAAATTGGTTGAAGCTATGGCTTACACTTCTTTTCAAAGCAGAAACCTAGCATATTGTTATCAAGTTTTTAAAAATATGCTGTTGGATCCTGATAGACCAACTATTTTTCTTGGATTAGCTGGCGCTATGGTTCCTGGAGGAATGAGAAAAATTATTAGAGATATGATTGCTTATAAAATGGTTGATGTTTTAGTTTCTACAGGGGCAAATCTTTATCATGATTTTTGTGAAGCTGTTGGGGTTCCACATTACTTAGGAGCAGAGCATGTAAATGATTTAGAGCTTAGAGATCTTCATATAGATCGTGTTTACGACACTTTTTTGGATGAAGATGAACTAATGAAAGTTGATGTGTTAATTTGCAAAATTACAGAGCAATTTGAACCTAAAATTTACTCTACTAGAGAATATCTTTATAAACTTGGATCTTGCCTAAATGATGAAAATTCAATTTTATATTCCGCTAGCAAATTTGGGGTTCCAGTTTTTTGTCCAGCTTTAAACGATAGCTCTATAGGATTAGCATTGTCAAAATATTATATGGATAAAAAAAATTCTAATGAACCTAAACTTATTATAGATCCAATAAGAGATCTTTTTGAATTAACTCAAATTAAAATGAAATCTAAAAAAACTGGTGTGATATTTATTGGTGGTGGCGTTCCAAAAAATTATGTTCAACAATTAAGCGTTAACCTTGAAATTCTTGGGATTCCGCATGAAGGTCATCATTATGCCATTCAAATTACAACTGATGATCCTAAATGGGGTGGCCTTTCAGGATGCACCTTTAAAGAAGCTAAATCCTGGGGTAAATTCACGAAATCTGCTTACAACTCAACAGTTTATGTTGATGCAACTATAGGTTTACCGCTAATTGTAGGGGCTATTCTTCAAAACTGCGGAAATGAATTAAATCAAAGATCAAGATTAAAATTTATTTGGATGGAAGATGAATTAGTTAAAATTGAACAATTACATTCTTAATTTACTTTTTTAGATGCTTAAACTTAAGCTTAATATTTCTAAAATTTAATGGTGGAAAGGAGGGATTAAATATTTGAGTTATTATACTTATACTAATGAAATATTAAATTCAGCGAAAACTAAACCTATGCCATCTCTAATCATAAATAATGGATATTCAAATTATTGTTTTAACCCTTTTGCAATGCCTTATCAGCAATCAATTTGGTATAAAATTTGGATTGAAGAACAGGAAAAAAGTTTTAGAAGCTGGTTTGAAAATGAAAAAAGATTTCTTTCATATATGTTGCAATGGGGTTTTCCAACCGGTCCATATTGGAAAAAACCAATTGATATAAGGGTTTGCTTAAACCCCTCTATTTAACTCCTTTACCTTTCTTGCAATAGCATCTCCAACTTCAAAGGTTTTTGCTAAACCACCTAAATCCATAGGTTTAACTTTTCCTTCCTTTAAAACTTCTCTAACTGCCTTTTCAACAAGTTTAGCTGCTTCCTCTTCTCCAAGAAATTCAAGCATAAGTTTTCCCGCAAGAATTGTTGCTATTGGATTAGCTTTATTTAATCCTTTATATTTTGGGGCTGAACCATGAATTGGTTCAAACATGGATGTTCCTTCAGGATTTATATTTGCTCCAGCAGCCATACCTAATCCACCTTGAATCATCGCACCTAAATCAGTTAATATATCTCCGAACATATTTGGTGTTACAACAACTTGAAAAGCTTCTGGATTTTTAACAAACCACATTGCTGCAGCATCTACATAAGCATATTCCACTTCAATATTTGGATAATCTTTTTTAACTTTTTCAACAACTTCTCTCCAAAGTCCATAAGCATAAGTGAGAACATTAGCTTTATCTACAGATGTAACTTTTGTTTTACCTTTTTTCTTAGCTAATTCAAAAGCATATCTAACTACTCTTTCGCATCCTTTTTTACTAACAACCATCAATTGATAAGCTATTTCATCTAAATCGCTTTCAATATCAAGTCCAAACTTTACATTATAAATTTTTCTATAGAGATTTAATTCATTTTTTGTTTTTCCTTTTACTCTTCCTCCTAAACCAACATACAAATCCTCTGTATTTTCTCTAATTACATCAAAATTTATATCTTTAGGGGATTTACCTGCTAATGGAGTGGGAACACCTTCAAAAAGTTGAACAGGCCTTAAATTAATATATTCATCAAAATAAAATCTTAAATTTAAAAGTATGCCTTTTTCAAGAATTCCAGGTGGAACACGTGGATCTCCAACAGCACCCATATAAATCACTTTATATTTTTCAAGTTCCTTTAAAGATTCTTCAGAAAGCAATTCTCCAGTAGCTAGGTAATGATCAGCACCAAAAGGATAGTAAACCCATTCAACCTCAAAATTGTAAACTTCTGAAGCAGCATCTATAACTTTAACTCCCTCAGCTATAACTTCAGGTCCAATACCGTCTCCTGGTATAACTGAAACTTTATATGTAACCATTTTATTTTCACCAAGTTTGCTTATAAAAATAAGCAAGAGTTAAATTTAAAGATTTAGGAAATAAAAAGAATAAAAAATTTAGGGATTTAAAAATAATTGAAGAAAAAGATTTTAAAAAGGCATTTTATCCATTGGTTTTAAATTTATAAAATGATGAACATTTGTTTTCTTTATTGGTTTTTTTAAAGTAACTATAAATTTGCAAGCTTCAAAACCTGCAGCTTTACATTCAACTTCAAATGCTACAAAGTCTTTTTTCATCATAGTTTTTAATGCACCCGCTATATAACCTGCATCAAACCAGCAATGCATGCGAGTGTCTTTTTCAGCTTCGCTACATGTAGCACAATTATAAATTTTTATTATGATAAATTTTGAGTTTGTTCCATCAACTTTTATTAATCCCATTTCTTCTAAAGAATAGGTATTAGCTAATTTTTCTAAAGCTTCCTTAAGATTTCTTAATGAAATATTTTTAAATTCTTTTAAGGCTAGTTTTTCTCCAGCTTGATATAGCAACTCTTTTCTGTTAAACTCTAAAATCTCTGCATTAATCATTGCTATTCGTTTGGAATAGGCGACTATGGTTTTCTCAATTATTTTAGATAACTTTTTCCACCTCTTTTTCTTTTAAAGCTTGTTTTTGTTTATTTAGAATGGCATGCCATCTCTGAATGGCATTCCATCTCTAAATGGCATGCCATCGCGAACTTTGATTCTTTTAGCCAACTCCCTTTTCACCTCCTTTAAATTTTTAAGTAAAATTCTTCGAATTTTACTTATTTGAGTCGTTTTCAACTTAAATTTTTCCAAAAAATCTTTTTTCATTTTATTTTCGTCTCATATGAAAGAAATAAATGTGATTTAATGTTTTTTCATAAAAATATTGTTAAATTGATTAGAAAAGCGATATTTGACATTAAAAAGAAATATTCTTTTAAACTTTATAGTTTAGACATTTCAACGAAAAATTAAATTTCTTTATCTATTTTAAACTAAGACTAGCAAGCTTTAAATCAAGCTTTAATGCTTTTAAAACATTAAGTTTTGATTGAAGGGAATAAATTTGGTTGAAAAATATTTTGAAGCGATGGAAAAACTTAGAAAACAAGATGAAATGATTAAAACTAGAATGAAAAAAATAAAGCATAAAATCGCTGTTATAAGTGGTAAAGGTGGAGTGGGAAAAAGCATTGTTACAGCTAACATAGCTTTAGCTTTTGCTAAAAAAGGATATAACATAGGCATTTTAGATGCAGATTTTCATGGACCATCTATTCCAAAAATTCTTGGAATAAGAGGAAACATGCTTAAAGCTTCTTCATCAGGAATACTTCCTGTAACCGGTCCATTAAACATAAAAATTGTTTCAATAGATTTTCTTTTACCTAAAGATGAAACTCCTGTTATTTGGCGTGGACCATTAAAAATTAATGCAATCAGACAGTTTTTATCTGAAGTTGCATGGGGCGATTTAGATATTTTATTTATAGATTTACCGCCTGGAACAGGAGATGAACCTTTAAGCTTAATAAAATTTATTCCAGAAATGGATGGAGTAATAGTGGTAACTATTCCATCTGAAATTTCCCAGTTAGTTGTTAAAAAATCTATAAAGTTTGCTAAAGAATTAAATATTCCAATTATAGGAATTGTTGAAAATATGAGTGGTTTTACATGCCCTAACTGTGGTTTTCAAATAAACTTGTTTAATGCTGGAGGTAGAAGAAAAATAGCTAAAGAATTAAATGTTCCTTTCTTAGGCGAAATACCTTTAGATGTTGAATTAAGCAAAAGCGCTGATGAAGGGCAACCCCTTATAATAAAAGATTCAACATCTAAAACTTTAAAAAGTTTTATTACCATAACTAATAAAGTAGAGGAATTTCTTAAAGGAAAATCAAATGTTTCTTAAAGCGTTTATTTGTTCCAACTGCGGTAAAAAATATTGTTTACCATTAGATAAAAACTTAAATGTTTGCATAAATTGCAAGGGAATTCTTTTAGCATTTTATGATATTGAAAAAATTAAGGAAAAAATAAATAAAGAAGAATTAAATAAAAGAAGGCTTAGCGTATGGAAATATCGTGAGCTTTTACCTTCAATAAAAGAAAGCAATATTATTTCACTTGGAGAAGGAGGAACATTTCTTCATAAATGCGAAAAACTTGCTTCAAAACTTGGTTTAAAACTTCTTTATGTTAAAAATGAAACCACAAACCCTACAGGTTCATTTCTTGATAGAGGCTCCACAATTGAAGTTTCTCATGCGGTTGAATTAAATGTTAACTCTATTTATTGCGCTACTTCATCAGGAAATTTTGCAGCTTCAATAGCTGCTTATGCAGCTAGAGGCGGTTTAAAATGCAATATTTTTATACCCTTAGAAAGAATTAAAGAGTTGAATTTAGGAAAGCTTTATCAAGCAATTATTTATGGAGCAAACTTAATAGTAGATAAACATTATTACGATAAAAATGAATTAAACAATTTAGGTTATTCTATTTCTCCAATTAATCCTTTTTTTGCTGAAGGAGAAAAAACAACTGGATATGAATTATGCGAGCAGTTAAATTGGGTTCTTCCAGATAAAATAATTGTTCCAATGGGACATGGAGAACATTTATCTATGATTTGGAAAGGAATAAAAGAATTTTTTAATTTAGGTTTAATAAACTCTATTAATGTAGGTATGGTTGGTGTTCAAGCAGCTGAGTTTGCACCTATAGTTAATGAATTTCAAGGAAAAAAAGTTAAGCTTCAAACTCCTAAAACTGTAGCTTTAGATTTAGCTATGGAAAAACCTCTTTACGCTAAATTAGCTTTAGACTCTATAAAGGAATCTAAAGGTATTGCTGTAAAAGTTTCTGATGATGAAATTTTTAAGGCTATGGAAATGCTTGCTAAAATGGAAGGAATATTTGCTGAACCTTCAGCCGCTTCAACAATTGCTGCTGTAATAAAACTTTTAAATGAAGGACGAATAGATAGAAATGAAACAATTGTATGCGTAATAACTGGAGCAGGCCTTAAAGATCCAGTTTCAGCAAGAAAATTTGTTGAAAAAATAAAGAAAATTAACAGAATAATTTCTGGAGTAGAATCTAAAAGATTTACTAAAAAACTTGGAGAAACAAAATTTAAGCTTTTAAAAATTCTTTTAAATGAATCATATGGTTATGAAATTTGGAAAACTTTAAAAAACATGGGTATTAATTTAGATATTTCAAGCGTTTATCAACATTTGGCGGAACTTGAAGTTATGGGTTTAATAAAAAGAGTTAAAGTTGAAAGGGTTTTAGGGAAACCGGCAAGAATCTATTATTCTTTAACCGATAAGGGAGAAGAAGTATTAAGAAAAACAAGTTTTTAAATACCTATTGTTGCTTGGGAAGCTCCATCTTCTCCCCTTTCAACTTTAATTATATTTGCAGCTTCCTCCTCACCTAAACCATAATGTGTAACAAGTATTACTTGAGAAACCTTTTTAGCTGCTTCAGCTATATGAGTAAGTAGTTGAGGGATATTATCTGAATCAACACCATATGTTGGTTCATCTAAAATTAATAATGCTTCACCACCTAAAATTTTAAGCATAGCAAGCCTTAACGCTAAGGCTATAAGGGTTTGATGTCCTCCTCCAACTCTTACAGCTGGAATATATTCATCTAAATCTATTGGTTGAACCTCAACAATATAGTTTTCAGGATTAATTCTAAAAGCTTTATAAACATGCTGATCTGTTAAAGAATTATAAATTTTTAAAGCTTCATAAGCTATATCTTTAAGTTTTACGCTTCTAATATTTTCGATTCCCTTCTTCAATTTTTCAATAAGCTCTTCTGTTACAATTGCTTTTTCTAATCTTTTATTTAAAAGCGCAAGCTTTACTTGAAGTTTTTCTTCTTCACTTTTAAGATTTTTAAATTCTCCCTCTAAAATCCTTAATTTTTCATTTTTAATTTTAAATTGACGGCGTAATTCTTCAATTTCGCTAATGGTTAATGGAAGTTTTTCAGCTATTTTAACTTTTAATTCTTCATCTTCAGGTTTAAATGGAAGCATTAATTTTTCAAGAAGAATCTTTATATTCATTAGGCATTCTTGAATTCTTCTTAATTCTTTTTCAGCTTCTTCAAAAAGTTTTTTAGCATTTTCTAAAGTTAAATTCATATTTAACAGTTTAGTTTTAACCTCATTAAATTTAACAGTTAATTCTTCAATTTTACATTTAACATTTTGATATTTTTGTTCAGTTTTATTATAGGTTTCTTCAAGCTCTTTTAAAGTTGATCCAGCTAAACTCTCATTTATTAAAGAGTTTACACCCATTAAAGTTTCCAATTCATTTTCAAGCTTTGAAATTTCATATTTTAATTTTTCAATAACTTTTTTCTTTTCCTCATAAATCTTTATTATATTTGCGAATTTTTGTTCAAACTCCTTTTTTTCCCTTTCTTTTTCCAAAATTAGTTTTTTTAAAGTTTCCGGTGTTACTTTTTGTCCACACATTGGACAATTTAATTTATTTTCTTCCAAAAGTTTTTTATGAGCTTTTAGCTCCTCTATAAGCGTTAAAAGTTTTCCTTCAAGCCTATTTTTTTCCTCTTCAATTTCATTAAATTTTTTTTCAACTAAAATTAAATCCTCATTAATTTTACTATTTTCTTTATGTTTTTTCTCTATTAATTCTTTAAGCTCCTCAATGTTTGACACTTTAACTGATTTTAAAAGCTCTTTAATTTTTATTAATTTATCTTTATAATTTTCTTTTTCAACCTCAACTTTTTTTAATTCTTCATTTTCTTTTTCAAGCTTTCTTTTTAATTCTTGCTCTTCAACTTCAACTTTCTTTATTAATTCTTTAAGCGCAACTATATCTGGAACATTCCATTGTGTAAGCAAGATTTTAATAGAAGCTTCCTTTTCTCTAAAACTCTTTAATAAAGAATCTTTTTCATCTATATTTTTTAAAAGATTTATTAATTCAGGAGACTCAGCTTTTTCAAGTTTATCTTGAGCTTCCTTAACTTCATGCTTTAAAGTTTCAATTTGACTTTCTAAATTTTTTATTTGTTCCTTAACTTTAGGTAAAAGAGCCTCATTAATTGTTTTAACTTCTGTTTCAACATCTTTTTCCTCATATTTTTCTAATTCTTTTTTAACTAAATTAAGCTCTTCTATAAGCTCTTTAAGAATTGTTATTCCTAAAATAGAATCCATTTCATCCTTATCTGGTTTAAGAATTTTTGTTAATTCTCCCTGTCTTACATATGTTAAATTAAGAAACCTTTTCATTGTTAATCCTAAAAGATCTGTTATTTTTCTTCTTAATTCTTCTTCACCAGAAACAGGAGTTTCTTTTCCATCTATTAAAAGAATTAAACGCTCGGTTTGATAACCTTCTTTTCCACGCTTAAAATAAAGTTTTCCCCATCTTTTAACTTCCACAATTTGATTTGTTTTGGGTGAAATAAATCTTAATCCTACATAAAGAGTTTTTGAAGTTCCTTGAAGTCTTGTAACTAAAAGTTTTTTATCTACATCTGGGATTTCCCCATATAAAGCGAAAAATATTGCATCTAAAATAGTTGTTTTACCTGTGGAGTTTCTTCCAGTTATAAGGTTTAAACCAGCTGTAAATGGAATTTCAGCTTTTTTATATCCTTCAAATCCTTGCATCTCTAGTTTTTCAATAATACCCTTCAACTTTTAACCCCTAAAATTTCAATCCATTTTTTAACAAATTTTTTTCGATCTAAATCTTTTAAAAGACCAGATCTTTGGCTTCCAGCTTCCTCTAAACAAGCTTCTATATCTTCAATAAGATTTAATGCTTCAGCTAAAGCTTCTGCACCTAAAGGTTCAAACAATGTTTTTAAAAATTCTTCTTTAGTTGTTATTGGTATAATTTGAGATAAATTGCTTAACTCTTTAAGTTGATTTTCAATTTCTAAATGAATAATTGATTTATTTTTAGCAAGGTGCATTTGAAGTTTATTCTCTAATTCATATTTATCTTCATTTATTAAACCTTTTAAAACAAGCCTTACTATTCCTTTTTTATTTAACCTTTCAATTTTTTTAATGCAATTTTCAAATTCTTTTAAAGCTTGAGTTATGAACCAGGCAGAATCCTTTACTGTTTCTTCGCTATTTATTTTAATAGTTTCTATAATATGCATTGGTTCAATATTTTTAAATTGAAGCTTTTCTTTATTGTTTAATTCCAGAATGTAAACGCCATGCGGTTCTTTTTCAGCTAAATCATAATATTCTGTGCTTCCAGGGGTTAAAAAAATTTCATCATCAATTTTCTCATTTTTTCTAGTATGGTTATGACCTAAAATAATTAAGTTTGCTCCAAGATCCTTTAATTCTTTAATGGAAATTTTTTGATGCGCTGGTATACCTAAAGGTAAATCATGATGTCCATCTATAAATGCATGAAGAAGAAGAATTTTATAAGGTGCTTTTGAGTTTTTTAAGGCCTCTTTAATATTTTCTTTAACAGTTTTAAATTTATAGATTGGATATGGTGTATAACCCATTCCTGTTAAAACAAAGTTTGCTTCTTCATAAAATTCAATTTTACCCTCTAAAGTTTTTTCTCCAACAATCTTGAAGTATTTTGCTAATGGATGTTCTATATAATTTAAAGCATTATTTATGGTTGTTCCATCGTGATTACCACGTATAACAAATATTTTCATATCTTTACCTAAATAATCTATAAGTTTTTGAAATTCATTTTTAACAAATATGGAATCGCTTGGCGTCATAGTTTCCTTTTCAAAAACATCTCCGCAATGAATTACATAATCCACTTTTTCTTGAATAAATATGTTTATTGCTTGAGTGAAAGCTTTTTTAAATGCTTCTTTTCTTAATTCCCCTATAGCTTTCGGAACGCTTCTTCCAATATGAGTATCACTAAAAACTCCTATTTTCACCATTTTTCCTTCCTTCTTTTTTCAAGCTCATTAACAATTCTTTTTTGGATTTCCAAAAGGTTTGGTGTTGCTCCAAAATGCACAGTTTTTCTTTTTCTTGTTTTTACTATAGCTGGAATTGGAACATAAGGTCCAACCAATACTGCTTCACCTTGATTTAAAGCTGGTAAATCCTCTATTAAACGATGACTAAAGCTTTCGCTTGCAGCTTCTATAATGCTTTGATCTTGATTATTTGTTATTCTTAAAACAGCGTAATTTCCTATGTTAGCCATAATTTCAGGACTTATGCTTCTTGGTCTTTGACTTATTAAGCAAAGATATAATCCAAATTTTGATCCTTCCCTTATAGCTGTTGATAAAGCTTTTACAGCATAACGGCTTGATTCTTTCGAGGCTACTCGATGAGCTTCCTCTATAAAAAGAAATGTTGGAGGCGCTTTTAAAAGCTCTTTCCCAAAATATTTAACTTGATTATTAAAAATTAAATCAACAATTATTGCTGTGTAAGCATCTTGAACTTTAGATCTTAAACCTCTTAAACATATTATGCTTAATGTTTTAGGTTGAAGAAGCTCTTGAAGAGTTAAACTTTCAGCTGGAAGCTTAACATCTTTTTCAGCTCCCTTCATTCTAGTATATAATGATCTAAATCTTTTTTTATCCTCAGCCTTAATTTCTTCGCTATCAATTTTTTCTTTAACTTTATCTATTACATCTGCAAATCCGAAGGGTTTGCCAGTTTCCTTAAGTTCCTCAAGTATTTCTCTTAAAGCGGCTTCTTGTAATTCTCCAATTCTACCAAGCATATCTATAAAGGCTTCATCTTCAATTTGATTTAAACCTATTTTAAGTTCTTTAACTTCAGCGGTTACTCCTGAAACTTTAGGTGCTCCAGGAGGATAATAAATAACTACTTGAAAATCATTATGTTTTTGATTAATTTCAGCACACCTATCCATCATTATATAATCTCCATGAACATCAATAACTATAACTGGAAAATAAGTTTTAGTTAATATTTCTTCAATTAAAATTCCTGCTAAATAAGATTTTCCACCTCTAGTTTGAGCAAAAATCCCTAAATGAAAGCTTAAATCTTGAAGGAAAACAGGAACTTTAACATTTGGTCTATGAAGAAGATTTCCAATAAAAAGTGGGATTCTTTCTTCATTTAATGAATAAAATTTTTGAAGTTCTTCATCTGAAGCTTTATAAACAATTGTATTTGGTTTAGGAGCTATTTTAGGTTTAGATATTTTTCCATCTTCATCTAAATATCCTAAAACCTCAACTGTAGCAACTTCATAACTATAAACATCGCTTACAAAAGTTTCTCCGGCAGGTCTTTCTGAAGCTAAAGGATTTTTAGAGCCAACATTTATAACTTCAGCTAAAATTTTTCTTCCTTCATTTACTTCAACTACAACATATTCATGAAGCGGAATTGATAAACCTTTTTCAACTTTAAAGCTAAATTGAAGTGGGGTAGCTCCATCAAGAACAAAACCTATACTTTCCCTATTCATTTTAACTCATTCTCCTTAACAAAATTTCTCTAAACCTTCTTTTTCTTAATTTAGCCTTTAAACCTGCTTTTTTAAGCGCATCAATAAGAATCGGCTCGTAAACATTTCTATAAGTTGAATTATCAATTCTAACAAGAGAGTCAACATCTGTTAAGGGTTTTAACACTGTTGGAGTTGAGCTTAATGCATTAAGTTTTGCAACAACTTCTTTACAATATTTAAGAATCTCCCCATTTTTAATAAATATGTTTTCAGTTAAATCCCCGCTTTTTTCCTTTATTTTTAAGCTCCATCCTGCTATATCTACTCTATATACTTCAAGTCCATGATGAGGTTTCCAGCAAATTGTAGCTAAAGGTGGCAAACTATAAATTTCATCAAGCAAATTAGCAATTTCATGAAGAAAATCATTTTTTGATTTAATCATTTTATCTCTAAATATTGAATTCCACCAATTTCTTTTTTCTTCATATTTTGCCTCTAAATAGAGTGTTTGAGGAGCTAAAATTAAAGGTGTTGTAAATCCAGGCTTTAAATTTAAGTTGCTGAAAACTTCTTCATCAGAGGTTTTCAACTCAAATTCACAACAATAACTTTCTAAAAGCTTCTTTATATTTTCGTTAGCTTCATCCTCAATCATTTTCCTTAATTTTTTAGCTATTCTAGATGGATACATTTGTTTTGAAATTTCCTCGCCTAACTTAGGATTTTCAACTTTTAATTGTTCAATTAATGCTCTAGCTCTAATATAACTTACGTTGCTATCTTTGCATAATCCAACTAAAACCTGATTTTTTTCATAGGATTGCTTATAAAGCGCTGCTAAAGCTTTAAACTCTTCTATTTTAGCTTTAGCTATTTTTTCATTATTTAAAGCTGATAAAGGAAAGGTGGGATAAAGCGATCCATCATAAATCGCTAAAACATCATCAACTTTCTCTAAAGCTTTTTTAAGCGCAATTAATTCAACAGCCTTCATATATGAATCTTCTTTTTGAAGAAGATGATCAACAAAAATTTTGGTTTCTACAAATTTATCCATAAATGTTTGAGCTTTAAAAAAATGAACTAAAGCTCTAGCATATAAAACTTTAATTCCACCTTGAAACTCTGTTACTCCTTTACTTCCATCACAAACCATAAAATTAAAATTTAAAGGAAAAATAGAATCGAAATCTATCCATAACCCTTCATAAATTTTTTTGAATCTTTCTTGAGGTTCTACTTTTAAAGTTAAATTTGAAATTTTATTTACCTCTTCAATGAAGCTTGAAAGGAACATGTTTTCAGCCAAAAACTTCACCTTTTATTTTTGAATTTTATGAAAGGAAATTCATTAAAATTTTAAATTAAAATAAATTAATATTGCTTAAATGTTAAAAACTTATTTAGCTAAACTGATTTAACATATATAAAGATTTAATCTTCATTTTTACTAAAGGCTTCGAAAATTGTTGCTATTAAATAAACCATAATCGTTAACATAATAAGTATTAAAATAAATGCGGCAATATATAATATACCTTGCATTTGTGTTACAATTCCTAAACCTTTAAGCCATTTTGGCAATTCTTGAATTTTGCTAATTTTCCAAAAAAGTTGAAGCAAGCTTAACGTAATAAATGGACATAAAATTGCTAGTGCTAATGAAATCCATAATCTTCCATTTCTTAATCTACCTTTATTCTTTTTAGCTTGTTTAATGCTAATATATTCTTTCATTTTTGGTTTAAATTTAAGGTTTAATAAATTAAAAGTCAATATTAACTCATTTAATATGTTTAAAATCTTTTTGAAAAAATTGATAAATTCCTGTCTAGGTGCTAATACTAAAATTATTGATGCAAAAATTAAAATTCCTAAATTAATTAAGGAAGGATTAAAAGAGAAATGAAAAAAGCATATATAATAAATGCTTATTAATACTTTAATTGTTAATAAAAGCGAAAAAAAGCTTATAGCTAAATGCTTAAAACTACCTTGTAAGTAACCTATAAAAAGAAAAAATACAACTACTACTGTAAACCCTAAAACTGCATTTACAATTATCCATAATTTAGCTAATCCTAAATTAAACAAAAATAAAGCAATTGGATTTTTTTCTCCAGAAATTCCATATTTAATCATTGAAACGATTGTGTAATAAGAATCAACAATGCTAAAGGTAACCATTAAAAAAGCGAAAAGAACAAATTTTTTATTAAAAATTCTTTTGTTGCACAATTTTCATTGCTATATTAACTTAATTGATATCCAAGGTTATTAATTTTTAAATGTTTACAATCAATTTTATGCAGCAATTTTAGGTAATACTCCTAATATATGAAAAACCTTATATAGAGATTAAAAGAGAATTATTTTTCACAATAAAACTTATTTTAAAAAAGAAAAGAATTAGGTGAGAATAAAATGAGTGAATCTAAAAAGGGTGTAAGTGGAAAACTCATTATTGCAACTCTGCTTATAATTATAGTGATAGCTGCTGCTGTAGGTGGCTACTATTACTATTATTTGCCAAGCTTAAAACCCAAGTTGAAAGTACCTAATCCTGATACTTTTGTTTACCAAACTATTGGGGATGCAGATTCTCTAGATCCAGCTTGGGATTATGAAACTGCTGGTGGCGAAGTGTTAGAGCTTGTATATGAAAGACTTGTTTATTACGATAAAGATAAATTAACAATTGTTCCTGAATTGGCTGAAAGCTGGGAAGTTTCCCAAGACGGTTTAGTTTACACTTTTCATATAAGAAAGGGAATAAAATTCCATGATGGAACACCATTAAATGCTTCAGCTGTTAAATTTTCGCTGGATAGAGTAATTTTAATGAATGATCCTGATGGTCCAGCTTGGATATTGGCGCAAATAATTAAAGGCGGTCCAGAATATATGAATGCTAACACATGGCAAAATGAAAATGAAACAGAAATGAAAGAATATGTTAAAAAATACTTAGCTGCAGAAGGAATAAAAGTTATAGATGATTATACTGTGCAGATAACTCTTGAATATCCTTCAGCAGCCTTCCTATCCATGCTATGCTATGGTGGACCTGGAGCCATAGTTTCCCCATCGTTTGTTTTAGCTCATTCAGAAAAGGGATGGTGGAGTGATCCAAAAGAGTTCCCACCCTTTGGACTTGATAAACCAGGCTTCCATAATGAATATATGAACACTCATACATGCGGAACTGGACCATATAAAGTTGTTGAATGGACACCTAAAACTAGAATAGTTCTTGAAGCTAATGAAAATTATTGGCGTGAACCTCCAAAAATAAAACGTGTAATTTTCCAGCAGGTTGCTGAAGCTGGAACAAGGCTTTTAGCATTATTCTCTGGAGAAGCAGATAGCGTAGTTGTTCCATCATCCAATCTATTCGATATAATTGAAAAGGATCCATGGCTTAATGAACGTAAAATAATTCCATTAAAGAAAGGTATTGAGGTAGGAATCTATGATACCCCCTCTATTGTTAACATTCAGATAAATTTGGATCCCCCCGACCCAATAATGAAAAAAGCGTTAAGTAATAAAAACTTTCGATACGGTTTATCATATGCATTTGACTATGGAACATTTATAAATACTGTAATTTATGGTTTAGGTGAGCAAGGCAGGGGACCAATACCCAAAGGTATGCTTGGATATAATGAAACATTATTCCAATTTAAGTACGATCCTGAAAAAGCTAAAGAATACTTTTTAAAAGCTAAAGAAGAAGGAGCGTATGAAGATGGACTTAAGATTACTGCTTACTATAATGCTGGAAATGAAGTTAGACGCAGAGCACTCTTATTGCTTAAGGATGGTGTTGAAAAGCTTAATGTCGGGGTCTCCATAGAAGTTCAAGAACTTGATTGGCCAACGCTTCTTTCTAAAATTAGAACTAAAGATTTTGCAATTGTTATGATAGGTTGGCTTCCAGATTATGCTGATCCAGACAATTACATTACCACTTATGCTCACTCAAAAGCGGGAATTTATGCTAAAAGATCAGGGTATGTTAATGAAACTATTGATGCGCTTATTGAACAAGCTGCTAAAGAACTGGATCCAGCAAAACGAGCAAAGCTTTATTATGAAATACAACGAGAGTTAATAGAGGAAGCTGTTTATATTTGGGTTTATCAAGCTAAAACAATTCATGTAGCTAGAGATTGGGTTAAAGGTTACTTCTATAATCCAATGTGGTCTGGTTCAGATACCGGATGTATGCGTTTTATGTGGAAGGAAGAAACCACAGAGCAAGTAGCTGTTAACATAAATGGTTTTACATTTTCTCCGCTTATAGCAGTTAATATGGTAAGCCCAGAAATAGTTAAAGAACTTGTTTAACTCAAAACTTTTTTTATTTATTTTTTCTATTTTAAGCCTTTAAACCTGAAAACCAATAAGCATATATTCATGATTTTAACTTCTTTTTGTTAGGGCGAAAGCTTCAATGAGAATGCAAGATTACATTATTAGACGTTTAATTCTTCTTCTTCCAGTTTTGCTTGGAGTTTCAATGCTAACCTTTACGCTTTCGCATTTAATTGGAGATCCTGTAGCCGCCTATGTTACCAGCGAGAAAATTTCTGAGGAAAGAATTCAATTAATAATTAAAGCGCATGGTTTAGATAAACCAATTTATATTCAATATCTTTATTATTTAAGGGATTTGCTTCGTGGAGACTGGGGTATTTCAAGATCAGATTCTAATAGGCCGGTGGTTGAATCTATTCGAAATTATTTTCCAGCTACGCTTGAATTAACAATTGTAGCTATGAGCTTAAGCCTTTTAATGGGTATTCCTATAGGAATAATTTCAGCTACAAAAAAAGATAAGCCTATAGATCATGTTGTTAGAGTTTTTGCTTTAACTGGTGTTTCAATGCCTATTTTCTGGCTTGGTCTTCTTCTTCAATACATTTTCTATTATCAATTTAAAGTTCATGGTTTACCTTATCTTCCTTTATCTCAAAGAATAGATCCATTTATAGCTATTCAGCATCCAGTTAAGCAAGTGACTGGTTTGCTTTTGCTTGATAGCTTAATAAGCTTAAATCCATATGCTTTTAAAAGCGCTTTAGAACATATTATAATGCCTGCTTTTTGCCTTTCTTATGTTACTTTAGCCTTAATAGCCAGAATGATGCGAGCTAGCATGCTTGAGGTTTTAAGGCAAGATTATATTATTTTAGCTAGATCAAAGGGTTTACCTGAAAAAATTGTAATTTATAAGCATGCTTTAAGAAATGCTATGATCCCAACTGTAACAGTCGCAGGTTTAGCTTTTGGAGGATTACTTTCCGGAGCTGTTTTAACAGAAACAGTTTTTGCTTGGCCTGGAGTTGGAAGATGGTCAACTCAAGCTATTTTAACTTCAGATATAGGTGGAATAATGGGTTTTACTCTTCTTATAGCCATAATCTATGTTTTAGCCAATTTAATTGTTGATGTTTTATATGCAATTCTTGATCCAAGAATAAGGTTGGGATAAAATTTGAATATGCGTAAAAACTTAAATTCATGGATTAAAGATTTAGAGCCTCAATGGCGAGAATTTAAATTTATAATTTATCTTTTAAAGCAAAGTCCATTGGTAATAGCTGGATTTATAATAATATCCATATTCATTATTGCAGCTATATTTGCACCTTGGATAGCTCCTTATGGACCTGAAGAAAGAATTTGGACTGAGCAAATGCAGCCTCCAAGCTTTAAACATTTATTTGGAACAGATGAAAATGGTGGAGACATTTTCAGCAGAGTAATTTGGGGTGCTCGCATAGATCTTTCAATAGCTTTAACTGTTGTTGGATCAGCTGCTATAATAGGGTCTGTTATAGGTGCTATTTCAGGTTATATGGGTGGCAAAATTGATGAAGCTTTAATGAGAGTTACAGATGTTTTTTTAGCTTTTCCAGGCTTAATTTTAGCTATGGCTATTGCCGCCGCGCTTGGAAGAAACCTTATAAACTTAACTATAGCGCTTATAGTTGTTTGGTGGCCAAGCTATGCAAGATTAATTAGAGGGGTTGTACTTTCTGAAAGGGAAAAACTTTATGTTGAAGCTGCTAAAGCTATAGGCGCTAAAAATACACGAATAATATTTAAGCATATTCTTCCAAATGCTATTTATCCGCTTTTAGTTAATGCCACTTTAGATTTAGGCTCAGTTATTTTAACAGCTGCTGGCTTAAGCTTTATAGGTTTTGGTGCTGGAGCTGGAATAGCTGAATGGGGAAGAATGATATCTGATGGAAGAAACTATTTATTTCAAGCTCCATGGATGGCCACTTTTCCAGGTTTAGCAATTTTATTAAGTTCATTAGCTTTAAATTTGGTTGGAGACGGTTTAAGAGATGTTCTTGATCCAAGGCTTAGAAGATAAAAAGCCTTTTTTATGGAGGTAAAATTAAGCAAAATGCCTGAACCCCTATTAAAAATAAGAAATTTAAAAACATACTTTTTTACATATGCTGGAATTGTTAAAGCTTTAGATGGTGTTAATCTTGATATTTACAAAGGGGAAACAATGGGTCTTGTTGGAGAAACAGGATGTGGAAAATCTATTACATCGCTATCAATTTTAAGGCTTATTCAACCTCCTGGAAAAATTATGGAAGGGGAAATATGGTTTAAGGGAAGGGATTTACTAAAATTAACTGATGAAGAAATGCGTAAAATTAGAGGAAAAGAAATAGCTATGGTTTTTCAAGATCCAGCCACATATATAAACCCTGTTTTAACAATAGGCGAGCAAATAGCTGAAGTAATAATGCTTCATCAAGATTTAAAAAAAGATGTTTTAGAAATGAAAATAGAAGAATTAATGAAAAAGCTTGAGGAAAAACCAAATGAAAAATTAAAAGCTAAAATTGAAGAGCTTAAAAAAGCATTAAATAATCCTCCAAACCCATCTAAAAAAGAAATTAAAAAGGTGGCATTAAAAAAAGCTGTTGAAGCTTTAAGGCTTGTAAAAATGCCTTCTCCAGAAAAAGTTGTAACGCAATATCCACATGAGCTTAGCGGAGGAATGAGACAAAGAGCTATGATAGCTATGGCTCTTTCATGCAAACCAGATTTAATTATAGCTGATGAAGCTACAACAGCTTTAGATGTAACTATTCAAGCTCAAATCCTTAATTTATTAAATGAAATTAAAAAAGAAGTTGAAACATCAATTCTTATAATAACTCATGATTTAGGAATTGTTGCTGAAGTATGCGATAGAGTTGCCGTAATGTATGCTGGGCTTGTTATTGAAGAAGCAGATACATTTTCTTTATTTAAAAACCCCCTTCATCCATATACTAAAGGACTTTTAAATGCTATTCCAAAGCTTTATGGTAATCCATCAAGATTAAAAATTATTCCAGGTTTTGTTCCAAACTTAATTAATCCTCCTTCAGGTTGTAGATTTCATCCTAGATGCGAATATGCTATGGAAATATGCCGAAAAGAAGAACCTAAACTTATAGAAATTGAAAAAAACCATAAGGTTTCATGCCATCTTTATGGGTGATTTATTTTGGTTAATAATGGTGTTATTTTAGAAGTAAAAGGTTTAAAAAAGCTTTTTCCAATTAAGGAAGGTGTTTTAGGAAAAATTAAAGGTTATGTTTATGCTGTTGATGGTGTTAGCTTTAACCTAAAAAAAGGTGAAACTTTAGGTTTAGTTGGTGAATCAGGTTGCGGAAAAACAACTGTAGGGCGATGCATTTTAAGGTTAATAGAGCCTACTGAAGGCGAAATAATATTTAATGGCATTAACATAACTAGTTTATCTAATTCTGAAATGAGAAAATTTAGGCGTGAAATGCAAATTGTTTTTCAAGATCCCTATGCTTCGCTTAACCCTAGATGGACAATAAAAAATATTATTGGAGAACCCCTTTTAATTCATGGTTTAGCTAAAAAAAGAGAGTTGCATGAAAAGGTGCTTGAGCTTCTTTTAAAAGTTGGTTTAAGCGAAGATCATTTAAATCGTTTTCCTCATGAATTTAGCGGAGGACAAAGACAAAGAATTTGCATAGCTAAAGCTTTAGCTCTTAAACCAAAATTTATTGTTTTAGATGAACCCACATCCTCCTTAGATGTTTCTGTTCAAGCTCAAATCCTTAATTTATTAATGGATTTACAGCAAGAGCTTAAGCTTACATATCTTTTTATATCCCATAATTTAAGTGTAATAAAGCATGTAAGCAATAGAATAGCTGTAATGTATCTTGGTAAAATTGTTGAATTAGCTGATAAAGAAGATTTATTTTCTAAACAACTTCATCCATATACTAAAGCTTTATTTTCAGCAATTCCAATTCCAGATCCTGAATTAACAAGAAAAAGAAATAAAATAATTTTAAAGGGTGATGTTCCAAGCCCAATTAATCCTCCTTCAGGTTGTAGATTTCATCCTAGATGCGAATATGCTATGGAAATATGCCGAAAAGAAGAACCTAAACTTATAGAAATTGAAAAAAACCATTTTGTAGCTTGCTATCTAGAGATGTAAAAATATTGAGCAATAATGAAGAAAAGGAAAAATTAAAATTAAACTGGAAAGATTATTTAGCTATAATTATTGCAGCTTTACAAACAACCCTTTTACCATTCATACTTTTACTTATTGCAATGTTAATTATAATGTTGATTTTCATTAAGCTTTAAAACAATCATTACGTGGAGGTTAAGCAATAATGGAAATAGGTGTATCAAATCATCCATTGTTTAATTTAAATCCAATAGAATTTTTTAAGTTAGCGAAGAAACTTGAAGTAAACAGAGTTGAAATTAAACTAGATGATTTAAGATTTAAAAATTTCCTTTTAAATAAAGGAAAACTTAATGATTTTAACTTTAAATTAAGCTTTCATCTACCTGTTGTTGATGTTAATCTTGGAACACCGCATAAAGATTTACGAAGAAGCTTTGAAAAAATACTGCTTAACTCAATATTTTTAGCTAAAAAAGTTAACGCTGAAATAGTTGTATGCCATGCTGGAAGACTTAACAGAATTTACCCTGAAGCTTTATTATCTAAAGTTAAAAATGAAACAATAGAATCTTTAAAAAAGCTTTTTAAAACTTCAGAAAACTTAGGAGTTCTATTTACGCTTGAAAATGATAGAAAAGCTTTCAGCCCATCTTTAGCTGGAGATTTAAATTCCTTTCAAGAAATGCTTAATAAAGTTGGATGCAAAGCAACATTAGATGTTGGTCACGCTAACACCTTTAGCAACCCAATAGAATTCATAAAAAACCTTAACCATAAAATAGTTAATATTCACGTTCATGATAATAATGGCGATAAAGATGAACATTTACCATTAGGAAAAGGAAAAATAAACTTTAAGGAAATATTAGCTTCATTAAAAGAAATTGATTTTAACGGTTCATTAATTATTGAAGCTCATAACCATAATGATATGATTGAAAGCCTTTGCAACCTACGTGAATTAATGAAAACTATTTAATAAAACCTTCTGGGAATCCCTATTTTTCAAAACTTTTACCCTATTAAAATCGAAAATTATTCTTTATTGCAGAATAATTAAGTTGGCAAAAATAAATATGATTTATTTCATTCATTAAATTTATTTTTAAGTAAGCAGCACAAAAAATTAAGTGATTTTAATGAATGAAGCTAGAGTTTTAGTAAAGTTTGTTATTGAAGGTTTAGGTGAAGCTAAAGGAGAGTTAAAAAAGTTTTTAGCTCCAAAAACTGTTGAAGCGATTTTAAAGGTTTTACCAATTGAAAGTTATGCTGCTATTTGGAAGGAAGAAATTTATTTTAAGGTTCCAGTGAAAGTTGGAAGTGAAAAGCCTAAAGATAAGGTTGAAACTGGAGATATAGCTTATTGGCCTTTAGGCTCAGCTATATGCGTTTTTTATGGAAAATCTCAACCTTATAGTTCAGTAAACCTTATAGGAAAAATTATTGAAAATTTGGAGATCTTTAAGCAGGTTAAAGAGGGAGTTAAAATAACCTTATTAAGATGTTAATGGTGTGATAAGCTTATAAATTTTAATCCTATTGTTTCCTTGAAGCATTTGAACAAATTTTTTAGCTTCAAGTTCTTTAAGCAAATTTTTAGCTGCACTTAATCTTAAATTAAGTTGTGAAGCTACTGTATAAGGTGTTAAAACATCCAGTTTAGAAAGTTCTTTAAGCGCTGTTTCAGGGGCTTCAGTGTAAAAAGCGCTTCTCTCCTTTTTTTCTATAACTTGTTTAACCTTCTTTTTTTCAGCTTCTTTTTCCCTTCTTTTTTCTTCTTCCTTCTTCATTTGGGATACTGTCTTCTTTTTTGTTCCACCCATTTTTATTCACCAAATAATAAATTTAATAGAGGGTTATAAAAATGTTATTTTTACGCCTATTATATTCTTAAATGAAAATTTAAATTAAATTCATTGCTTTTAAATTTAAGGTTTAAATGTTTGTTTAAAAAAGCTTTTTAGAAAATTCATAAGGTTTAAAAGTTGTTTAAAGAAAAAATTTTTTAAGCAAGAAATAAAAATTCTTTTTTGAAAGGGGAAAGGCTGCGGGAAGCTAACCTCATGGGAGGTAATCCCAATCACCATGAACGTTGGCTTCCCGCCTTTCGCCTCCCAAATTTATTTAAAATTTTTTCAGCCTCCTTAATTGCCTTAAAATAAACATTTTTTAAAGGCATATTTGTTTTAGATGCTATTTTTTTAGCTTCCTCATATTCTGGTTTAATCTGAATTATTTCATTCTCTTTATTTCTTGAAATTTTTAATGATATTTTTTCCTCAATATTTTGATTTAACTTAATTTTTACAATAGTTTTATTTCTTAAGGCTAAATGTCTAATGCATGGTTGTACTCTTACTCCTAATGTTCCAGTTTCATTCATTATTATTGAAATTAACTTGTTTACATGTTTTTCATCTGAAATAACTTTAAGAATATAGCCTGGGCGATTCTTTTTTGTAAACATAGGAATTACACATGCATCTTTAGCTCCTTCATTCATTAACCTTTCTATAGCATAACCAATTATTTCTCCAGAAACATCATCTAAGTTTGTTTCTAAAACATAGATTAAATCAATATATGAATTATCTTCTATTTCACCTTTAACTATCCGTAAAATATTTGGTGCTTCTTTAAACTTTTTAGATCCGGAACCATAACCTATTTTTATTGGAATCATTAATGGAAAGGAAGATAAAGATGTTGAAGCTAAATTTGTTAATAAAGCTGCACCAGTAGGTGTTGTTAACTCTTCATCAATAAATCCACCTAAAAATCTAAATTTTCTTTTTTTTAAAATTTCCAATGTAGCTGGAGCTGGAGTTGAAAAAATTCCATGAGAAAATTTAATTAAGCCTCTTCCTACAGCTACTGGAGTAGCATAAACTGTTTTTTTAAATAAATTTAAGTCTTCAGCTGCTTTAGCCACACCTATAATATCAACTAATGTATCTATTGAACCAGCTTCATGCAATTCTACATCATCAAAATTTCTTCCATGAATTTCAGCTTCAGCCTCAATTAAAGTTTTAATAGAGTTTAAAGCAAATTCTTCAGCTTCTTTAGAAAATTTTAATTCAGAAACACATTTTTTTACAGCTTTAAAAATTTCTTTTCCAAATCTTGAATTTTTTTCTTCATCAAATTCTATAAGAAGTTTTTTAGCTTTTATACCATGAGTTAAAGCTTCAATAACTGAAATCTTCAATTTTTTGCATCCATCAATAAAGTTTTTAACGCTTTCCATAGCTTCAATAACTTTTTCTTCATTAGCTCCTAAATCTAAAAGAGCAGCTGCAAGCATATCACCTGATACTCCAGCCAATTGACAATCTATTACAAAAATTTCTTTAAGCAACATTTTTCCTCCATAAAAAATTTAAAAACCTTTTTAACAAAAATTTTTAGATAACCTTGCTTAAAGAGGTTTCCTAAACCTTGATTTTACCAGATTTAAAAATTAAAAAAATGGTTGAAACTGGAGAATTAATTATTTCACCCTTTAAAATTGAATGTTTAAATCCAGCAGGTTACGATTTATGCTCAAGCATGGATCTTTTAATTAACCCTAAAGAACAAAAGCTTATTTCAACTTTAGAAAGAATTGAGCTTCCAGCTAATATAGCTGGTTTTCTGCATTTACGTTCATCTTTTATTAGGGAAGGTTTACTAGCAGGTTTAGCTTTAGTTGATCCAGGTTTTAAAGGGCAGCTTACAGTTTCTCTTTTTAATACTTCATTAAATGAAATTAAAATTTCTCAAGGGGAACCATTTCTTCAAATAACATTTATTCAACTTCAGGAAAAAGCTGAAAAACCCTATTCAGGTAAATATCAAAATAGTAAAGGCATTACGAAAAGTTTAAGGCATGCAAAAACCTAATATTTTTATTTAGGCATGTAAATTTTTGATTTAATAAATTTTAGTTTATAAAAGGTTGGTAAAAATATGAGAGGGGAATCAGGCTCCAGAATCCTTGAGTTAAAATATAAATTGGCTACAATAGAATTGCTTAATTTAGCTAAAAATTATTATACTTATCGTGAACTTTCTCAAATAATAGGTTTACCTGAAACTGTTTTAAGCAGATATATTAAAGGGCATGTTTTACCAACAATTAAAAGAGCTGAATCCATAAATTCTCTTCTTCAAAATGTTTTGCGTTTAGATATGGAATTAGAGCAAAGAATAGCTTTTGATGATTCAGGCTATTTTGATAACACTGAAGTTATTTCAGATCCAATGCTTTTAGGAAGAGCTGTTCAATATGGTATAAATAAATTTGCTGGTAAAAGAATTACTAAAATTGTAACAGCTGCAGTTGATGGAGTGCCTTTAGCTACACTTTTAGCTTATAGGCTTGGTGTAAACCTTGTTATAGCTAAAAAAGAAAGAGAAGTTGGAGTTAAAGATTTTATAGAAGAGGTTTTTATCCCTCAAAAAACAGCTGTTATGGTAAGCCTATATGTACCTAAAGGAAGCATTAAAAAAGGTGATTGCGCCTTAATTGTTGATGATGTAATAGATAGCGGTGAAACTCAAAAAGCTTTAGTTAAAATTGTTCAAAAAGCGAAAGCTGAAGTAACCGGAATTTATGCTTTAATAGCTATTGGAGATGAATGGAAAAGCAAAATAGGGGAAGTTGTCAATTGCCCAATTGAAGTTGTTCTTCAAATTCCAAGGAAAAAAACTTAAGCTTTAAAAAATTTTGCTATAGACTCGCTATAAGGCTGCTTTAAAATAGCTTTTTCAGTAATTATGGCTGTTACAAGCTCAGGTGGAGTAACATCAAAAGCTGGATTTAAAACTTTAACTTTAGGAACAGTTATATAAAAATTATTTATTTTCCTTACTTCATTTGCGCTTCTTTCCTCTATTTTAACTTCTTCAAGTTTACTTTCTAAATCTAATGTTGATGAAGGCGCTGCTACATAAAAAGGTATATTAAAATATTTAGCTAAAACAGCTATTGTTAAAGTTCCAATTTTATTTATTACATGACCATCGCTTAAAATTCTATCTGCTCCAACAATAACTTTATTTACAAGTTTTTTTTGAAAAACATAGCCTACCATATTATCTGTAATTAAAGTTACAGGAATTTTATCTTTCATAAGCTCAAAAACTGTAAGTCGAGCTCCTTGAAGTTTCGGTCTAGTTTCTGTAGCGTAAACCTTAACATGCTTTCCTTTTTCTATAGCTGCTCTAATTACACCTAAAGCTGTTCCATAACCAACTGTTGCCAAAGCTCCAGCATTCTGCCAGCTCTTAAAAGAGCTGTTTGCAGTGCGTTAAAATTGAATCTTCCTCATTAATTAATGAAGCGCCAATTTCTCCAAGTTTACGATTTACTTCAAAATCTTCTTGAGCAATTTTATTAGCTTCATCAATTACAGCTTCAACAATTTTCTCTCCGCTTTCTTCAGCTTTCTTCATTACTCGATTTAAAGCCCAAAAAAGGTTTACAGCTGTTGGCCTAGAAGATTCAATTTTTCTTTTAGCTTTAATAAGCTCTTTTAAAATTTTTTCTCTTTTTTCACCTCGATGCTTATAAGCTGTTAAAGCTAAACCCATTGCTGCAGCAACCCCTATAGCTGGCGCCCCCCTAATAACCATTTTTTTAATAGCTTCAACCACTTCATTACATGTAGAAAGCTTAATGAAAACCAGTTTTTTTGGAAGCAATCTTTGATCTATAGCATAAAGCTTTCCTTTTTCAAATCGCAAAGTTTTTAAAGAAAAAAAGTTTTTCATTTTCCTTCACCTTAAAATTTTCATAATGCATATTAAATTTATAAACTAAATTAATTAGCATTTAAGTCTTTAAGGTAGGTTAAACATTATGGAAAAACCTAAGGAACCTATTCAAGGATATTTAAGAAAAAAAGAGGTTATTCTTCCTTTAAATGAAGAAGTTAAAGAGTTAAGAGAAAAAGGTTTTGGCGATTTAAAAAATGAAGAATTGCTTTTAAAACCTTATGAAGCTTTTTATTTAGTTGAAAAAGGAAAAATTAAAGTTTATGAATTTAACTCTAAGCAACCTTTAGGTTTAGGAGAATTAGTAAAAAAGTTATCAGCTGATAAAAAAGAGGAATTAATAAAATATTTGGTTTATAGAGATTTAAGGGAAAAAGGCTATATTGTAAGGGAATCTGAAAAAATGGATTTTGAAGTATATGGTAAAGGACCTTTAAGACGTTTAGTTTCAATAATTCATGAAGGAAGAGAAACAACAATAGGAAAATTAATTTCATTATTAAATTTTGCTGAAGAAGAAAGAAAAGAATTAATTTTAGCTGTTATTGATAGGCGTACAGATATAGTATTTTACACTTTAAGCTTTTTAAATTTTAAAGGAAAGGGTTAATTGTTGCCGCGAAAATTTAGTTTACCAAGAGGAATACGAGATGCATTTCCTGAGGAAATGGCTAAAAGACTTTGGATATTTAATAAAATAATGAATGTAGCTAAGTTATATGGTTTTCAAATGGTTGAACCAGCCACAATAGAATATTTAGAAACTTTAGAAGCTAAAAGCGGTCCAGACATTAAAAATGAAATTTATTATTTTAAAGATAAAGCTGGAAGAGATTTAGGATTAAGATTTGATTTAACTGTTGGTATGACTAGAATGGTTGCTAGCAGATATGATTTACCTGAACCAATAAAGCTTTATGCTATAGGAGGAATGTGGCGTTACGATGAACCTCAATATGGACGTTATAGATATTTTTATCAATGGGATGCTGAAATTTATGGTTCTTCAAGTCCACTAGCTGATGCTGAAGTAATATCTTTTGGAATAGATGTTCTTGAAGAAGTTGGATTAAAAGATTTTGAAGTAAAAATTAATAGCAGAAAATTTATGGATGCCTTTTTAAAAAAGCTTGGGTTAAATGAAGAAAAAAGCTTAACAATTATGCGAATAATTGATAAACTTAGAAAAAAATCAAAAATTGAAATAGAAAATCAATTTAAAGAAGCTGGCTTAAATGAATCATTAATAAATAAAGTGTTGGAGCTTGTTTCGCTTAACGGTAAACCTGAAAAAATATTAAATCAACTTCCTAAAGAAGCCTTAGAAACTGAAGAAAGCATAAAATCCTTTAATGAATTAAATGAACTTTTCAACTATTTAAATTTATTAAATAAAAGCAATAAATGCATTTTAGATTTTAGCGTAGTTAGAGGCTTAGATTACTATGATGGAATAGTTTTTGAAGCTTATGATAAAGGTGGAGAAGATATAGGAGCAATTTTTGGAGGAGGCCGATTTGATAAATTATGCAAAATTTATGGAAGAGATATTCCTGCAACTGGAGTGGCAGGTGGAATGGAAAGGCTTATGATATCCATGGAAAGAAACAATTTATTTCCAAATTTATCTTTTCAACCAGAAATATTTATAGCTGCTGCTACAAGCGAAGTTAAAAATAAAGTGTTGGAGCTTATTGCTTCGCTTAGAAAAACAGGTTTTTCATGCGATTTCGATTTAAAAAATAAAAGTTTAAAACAGCAGCTTGAATATGCAAACTCTATGGGGATTCCAATTGTAATCATAATTGGTGTTAAAGATCTTCTTAATAATCAAGTTACAATTAAAGAAATGAAATCTAAAATGGAATTTAAAACAAATATTAATGAACTTCATCAAGCCTTAAAGAAAATTTTAAAGAGAAGTTAAACATTGAAAGTTGCAAAATGGATAGCTGGAACAAGCGTTTTAAGCGCTTTAACAATCGTTTTCGATTTAAGTTTTTGGGCTTTAAAAATAAAAATTCCATTCCCACTTTTTCCAACACTTAAATTTGATTTAGATGGAATACCAATTGTTTTAGCATGGTTAATTTATGGATCTTACTCAGCGCTTATCACTTCAATAATTGCTTTTTTAACCATATCATTTAGAAGCGGAGCTTTTATAAGCGCTTTTATGAAGGCTTTAGCTGAATTTGCAACTGCAACAGGTTTATTAATAATTCAAAAAACTTATAAACCTTCTAAACCTAAAAAAATTGCAGCAACATTTCTTGGAATAACTATTCGATGCATAGTTATGACTGTGGCAAATCTTATTGTTTTTCCAGCATTTTATAAAAAGCCTTTTGAAGCCACATTAGCTTTACTACCCTTTATAACAATTTTTAATATTATTGCTGGTTTAATAAGTTTAGGCGGTGGATTTCTAATTTATAATGCGCTTTTAAAAAGGCTTCCAGAAACAAACTTTAAGTAGTTTTCTTCTTTTTTCGAGTTAAACTTTCCACATTCGGTAAAACACTAGCCAAAAACCTTTTTAAAGTTTCTTTTCTGCAACTTTCGCACATATCCAATTTCTCGCTTTTTCTTAATCTTCTACCGCATCTTACGCATCTTCTCATTTTACTCTGCCAAAAACACTAATTAATAAAAAAATATTTTTTCCCTTCAAATATAAAAGCTTTTATAAAGCGGTGAAAACAAAAAATAAAATTGGAAAAATTTAAAGGGGCCCGTGGCGCAGCAGGATAAGTTTTTCCTGAAAGCGCGGCAGACGAAAGGCTGAACCTCCTAAATTGAAGAAAGCTGTAGGTCCGGGGTTCAAATCCCCGCGGGCCCGCCAAAAACATTTAAAAATAAATACATAAAAAATTAAAAGGTTATGCATATTTATGATTGGTGAAGTTTTAGCTTTATTTGCTTCCTTCTGCTGGGCTTTAGCTGCAGTTTTATATAAAAAAGTTTTAGAGCATAAAGGCTACTTTATAGTAAATTTGTTAAGAGTTGCATTTGCATCTATTTTTTTAGCTTTTATTTTCTTATTTATAAATGCTTATTCATTATTTTTAGCAAGTAAAGAACTGTTTTTCTTTATTTTTGCAGCAGTAAATGGCATTGTAATAGGTGATACTTTATATTTTATAGGGTTAAAACGTATAGGTGTTTCTCGAACTCAATCGATATCAAGCTCTTATCCGCTTTATTCAATGCTTTTAGCTGCAATATTTTTAAATGAAAAACTTAATTTTACCATAATTTTAGCGACACCATTAATTGTTTTCGGAATAATTTTAGTTATTCCAATTGAGGAGAAAACTTATTTAGTTGATCGTTTTTCCATGTTTTCATTGGTTGCACCTGTTTTAACAGCATTCTTTTGGAGCATTTCCCTTATAACTTTTAAATTTATTTTAATCAATGGTTGTAATCCAATTTTCGCAGTATTTATTAATAGAGTTATTTCTCTTCCATTTTTGTTTTTTATTGCTGCATCAACCAAAGAATTAACTCAAATAAGAAATCTAAGCAAGCTTGATTTATTTCTTGTAGCGATCGCAGGAATAATTAGCCTTGGGATTGGAGGAATAAGCCTTTTTCTAAGTTTATCTTCATTAAATGCTTCAAAAGCCATTCCGCTTTCTTCAATAAGCCCCTTCTTCGCTTTTATTCTTGCATTTATTTATAATAAAGAAAAATTAAATGCTAAAATTATTGCAGGAACAACATTTATTATAATGGGTGTAATTTTATTAACTTTATTTTAACTTTAATCTTTTCTTTTAGCTATTGACCCAGCATATACTGTGTTATCAGCAAAGCTTTAATAAAGAAAACCATTCAGTTAACAGAAGAATATTGATTTTAATAATTTTGTGATCAGCTGAAACAATATTGTCAAAATATAAAATATATAATGATGTAATATGATGTAATTAGTAATTTAAACTTACCAAAATAAAGCTATTACTAACTCTTTAATAATAGTATAGGATTTTAAAGCATCCTAAAAGCCATAAATATTTTGAATTTGTTTTTTATTAATTATTTATTGAAGAAGGAAAGTAATTAAGTATAGTGATGTTTGTTCAGTTAAGTTAGCTGAAGGATAATGTTTTCTCAAAGCTTTAAGAAGCTGCTTTTTACTTTTAAAACCATCCTTTATAACTTCGCTTGTTGATAATTCTTTTAAGGTTACTTTTTTTACTTGAATTATTTTTGCTACACCTATTTTTTCTCCTCCAACAATTATATTTACTAAATCGCCTTTTTTTAATAATGTTTTTAACCTTAATGTTGAAGTTTTTTTTCCAGATAAAATTTTATTTTTATATTCTTTAGAGAAAACCAGAGTTTTAATTTTTGACGTAGTAACTCACCATTTCTTTAATGTTTTCTCTAAAAATATTTTTTATTTCTTCATAATTTATTAATGAAAGTTTAGATGTTAAAGCCCAGCTTTTTCCTTGAAGGCATTTAGCTATTAAAGCTGCTTCAACTTCAGGTTTAACCTCAAATCTGCTTGAATCGCTACTCATAAAATGAGCATCTAATAAAGCTTTAATAGCATCTGCAGCAGATTCAAAAGTTAATATTCCCTTAGTATACATTAAAAGTCTTCTTTCTTGAACTTTAGTTAATTTCGGTTTAAACAATTTAGGTTCCTTAACTCCTTTAAAAAGCAATCTAGCTAATTTAGGGTCGAGAGTGAAATAAGTAGTAAAAAGCGAATTTAAAAGTTTTAATTTAAATTCTTGATTTAAAGTTAATGTTAATTTTAAGGCTCTTCTAGTTAAAGGTTTAATTACAACAACACTATATTCACCTGAAACTATATTTCTAGAGGGGCTTAAATGAATTGGTGTAAACTCATTTTTTAACCAAAAATTTAATAAAGGAATTGTAGCGCCAAAACCTGCTCCAACCCAATCATATCCTAAAGCCTCACTTTCTTCAATAAGGTTTTTTAAAACTTTAGAACCTAACCCTTTTCCTTCCAATTCTGGGTGAACAGCTATTCTAACCACTCTTAAACCTTTTTGTTTTGCAAAAAATTTTAAAGGTGTGTAATGTTTTATTATACAGCTTGGAATAACAGCTCCATGAATATCTTCTCCTTCAGCTATTTTATCAATAAATTCTTCTGGAAGATTTCCTTCCTCAGCTAAATGCAAAACCGCTACTATTTCTCCTGAGGAAAGTTTTAAAACTCTAGCTTGATGATGAGGTGCATCAGCAAGCATAGCAAAATCATTTGGTCTATTTCTATAATGAGCTAAAATGCATATTCCAACAAATTCTCTTAAAGGTTTTTCGTTGAGATTAAACCATTCTTCTAAATTTGGTTTTTCATAAATCACTTCGTTTAAATTAATTGATTGAGGGAGTTGAGGTGGTTCAGCATTTAAAAGCAAAGCGTCATAAAGCCACTTTTCAATCGGATCATTACTACTGTATCTTATAGGTGTTTTTAATTCAATCTTAATTGTTTCAATAGATTCATCCTTTTCTAAGGTTTTAAGAAATCTTAAACCAAATCCTCTTCCAGCCCCTTCATAACCATGAATTGTAGATGAAAAAACAGAAATTTTAAATCTTTTTAAAAGCTTAAAAAGAATTGGAACAGGTATGCCTGCCGCTTCATCAATAAAAATTATTTTTCCACGACTGCTTAAAGCTTTATATGGACTTAAAACCTGTATAATGCCATATCGACATTTTAAAGCTGAAATCTCATTATTTATTTTAAACTCTTTAACTTTAACATTTAATTTTTCAAGGCTTATTTTAGCGAATTGAAGAGCTGTTATTAAGCTTGATTGAGAAGGTGCTGTAAAAACAAGAAATAAAGGTTTTTTTTCACCAAGTTTAAAAAGTAAACCAGCTGCTGAAATTCCAAGTATCGAGGATTTTCCTCTACCTCTATTAGCTATCATAACTAAAGCTTTTTTCCCTTTTTTATCTAAAAGTTTTTCAAAATTTAAAAGAGCTTGAACTTGATCTTGAGTTACACATAAATCATAAAGTTGTTTTGGGAAAATCGCATTTTTAACAGATTCAAACTTAAATTTTTCAGTTTCACTAGGTTGTAAAGCTTCACCATAAATGTTTGGAAAATCATAAATCCATATACCTTTACCTTCTTTAAGCTTTTTAATAAACCATTTAATAAATATATGCCTTAATCTAGTGTGGTCCTCTGGTAAAACAATAAGCTTTTTATGAAAATTTGTTATACATGATTCCCAATTTGAAAGTTTTGGAGTTAAAAATAGAATTAATCCTCCTCCTCTTACAACCTCAATTAAAACACCAATATCATTAGGTGTTAAGTTTTCATTTAAATCTAAAATAAGTAAATCAAAGGTTAAACCTAAAACATTTAATGAATCTTTAAAAGCAATATTTTGAAGATTTAATCCATCAATTTCCTCAACTAAATTTTTAAATTTAATAAAGCGTTTAAAGCTGGAACTATTTTCTTCAAAGTTATCACCAACATAAAGCGCATTGATTTTACTATCTTTTCCTTTTAAAAAACAATATTCCTTAATTAATTGAATAGCCATATTTTCCCCTTCTTCACCAGCTAAAACAATTAATCTTCTTTCAAAAGAGTTGGCCGCTTCCTTTATTGGAGTTAAAAGTTTAACTAAATCATTCATTTTTAAAAACTTAACCTCGTTTAAAATTTTTAAAGCCTTATGCAAATAAAGCTTTATTCTTAATTAAAAATAATTCTTGGAATTTGAGGTTTTACTTAAGAAGAAATTTATAAGCATTAAGGTTGATTTTAAAATTATGCTTCAAAATATAGATGAGGAAATGGAGAAAAGAAAGTTAGAAGCAGTTTTAGCTTTTAGCGACTCTACCTATAATAACCCTGAATTTTACTATTTAGTTGGAACTTTAATTCCAAGAGGAGGAATATATTTAAAAAAAATTTTTGAGGCTCCCATATTAATCGTTAATTCTATAGATTTAATTGAAGCTAAAAAAGGAAATGTTAAAAATGTTAAAACCTTTAATGATTATGGATATGAAGAAATTTTAAAACAATATGAGGGGAATGAAGCCTTCCCAATTTTTCTTCAAAAAATTCTTAAAGAGCATAAAGTTTCTGGAAAAATAATTTTAGCGGGAAGAAATGAAATTTCTAAAACATTAAGAGTTATTGAAATGCTTAAAGATTTTGGTTATCAAATTGTTTCAGAAAAATCCCCAACTTTGCTTGAATCTTTAATGGAAACTAAAAGTGAAGAAGAAATTAAAAAAATTAAAATTGTTTCAAGAAAAGTTGAGAAAATTATGGGGGAAACTATAAATTTTATTTCAAACCTTAAAAGATTTAATAATTATCTTCTTTATAAAGGAAAAAGGGTAACTGTAAAAGATGTTAAAAATTATGTAAAACAATTATTGATTAATGAGGGTTTAGTTTTAAATGAAGATTTTATTTTAGCTGTTGGAGTTAAATCATCTCAACCTCATTATTTAGGTGAAAACAAAGATCTTTTAATTTTAAATAAACCAATAGTTTTTGATTTATTTCCTCAACTTAATGGATACTTCACAGACATAACTAGAACAATTGTTGTTGGTAAAGCATCAAAAAAAGTTAAAGAAATGCATCAAATAGTTTTGGAGGCTCAGGAAAGGGCTGCTGAAAAAATTGAGGAAGGAATTGAAGGAAGGGAAGTTATGAATGCTGTTTGCGATTTTTTTGAGAAAAAAGGTTATTTAACAATTAAATCCTCTTTTAAAATTAAGGAAGGTTTCATCCATTCTTTAGGGCATGGAATTGGATTAACAATTGGTGAACGCCCATTTCTTTCTATTTTTAGCAAAGATAAAATAAAAAGGGGGAATGTATTTACAATTGAGCCAGGATTATATAATCCAAAATTTGGTGGAGTAAGAATTGAAGATGTTTTCTTTTTTAACTTTAAAGCTAAACTTGAATCCTTAACTAAATTAAATAAAAATTTAGAAGTTTAAATGGTGAAGTTTTTGGTTACTCAAGTTTCAGCAGGTGGAGTAGTTTTTAGAAGAGAAAAAGATAAAATTTTGTTTTTTCTTTTAGGATTTAAAGAAAAGAAAATTTGGTGTTTACCAAAAGGAATTATTGAAAAAGGGGAAAGCGAGATTGAAGCTGCTAAACGGGAAGTTATGGAGGAAACTGGAATAAAAAACTTAAGGTTAATTAATAAAATTGGATCAATTAATTATCAATTTTGGTTTAAAAAAACAAGAATAGATAAAACAGTTCATTTTTATCTTTTTGAAACCAATCAAGTTGAAACTAAAATTGGAGAAGAACATGATACTTATGGATGGTTTACTTTTAATGAAGCTTTAAAGGCTTTATCATATCCTAGCGAAAAAGAAATTTTAAAAAAAGCTTACGATCTTATTCCTAAAAAAGATCTTTTAGAGTTTATGGAAGATAAACTTGAAGGTAAATCCAATGAGAAAAAATAGCAGCGAAATAGAAAAAATAAAAAGTTTAGCTTTAAAATTTGGTATTTCAGAAGCTAAAATTATTAATGCAACAAAAATAATTGTTGAAAATTGGGTTAATTGGAAATGCAGGTTTGGATGCCCTGAATATGGAAAATGGTTAAATTGTCCCCCTTATACGCCTACTCCTGAAGAAACTAAAGCATTGCTTAAAGAATATAAAATTGCATTAATTTTTAGAGTTGAGGATGATAAAGTTAAACTTTACAATATTCTTAACAAGCTTGAAAGAGAATTTTTTCTTCAAGGATATTATAAAGCCTTAGGTTTTGGGGGAGGGCACTGTCCATATTGCGAAAAATGCATAGTTGACTTTAAAGCATGCAAAAATCCTTTATCTGTTAGACCATCAATGGAATCTTGTGGAATAAATGTTTTTGAAACAGCTAAAAATGCAGGTTTCCCAATTAAAATCCTTAAAGATAAAAATCAAAAAGTTTATCGGTTTGGATTAATCTTAATAAAATAAGAATTTCTGTTATAATTGTATAGGAAAAATGTTTTAAAACGCTTTTATAAATAAACATTTACAATTCTTCTTTTTAAAATAAAATAAACAATTGTAACTGTTATTATAAATTCTATAGATAAATAGCTTCCATTATATAAAGCGGAATACAATGCCGGATTCATTCCTTTAGGAGCAAAAGATGCAAAGAAAATTATTCCAGAAATAAAATGGCTAATAAATCGACTAATTATTCCAATTGAAACACCTATTAAAGGTTTCTTTTTAAAGAAACCTGCTAAACCCAATGATCCAAAAGCTATAGGATAATCTAAAAGCATTTGAATTGGATGATATAGAAAAGGTTCCTCAATTAATACTATAAGTCCAAATGCTACGCCTCCAAGCACACCTATTATTGCCCCTCTTCTTAAAGCTAAAAGAAAAATAGGTATCATGGAACCAGCTGTTATTGAACCGCCTTGAGGTAAAGTATACACTCTAATTAAATGAAGAATACTTGATAAAGCAACCAAAGCTATCGCTTCAGATAAAACTTTTACCTTTTTACTATGATTCATTTTCATTTTCCTCTATTGAATTTTTTCAATTTTTTTAGATAAAACTTCAATTAATTTTTCTTCTTCAAGCGCATGTTTTTCATCTAAAGTTAACTCTTCAGGAAGCCAACTAGGCTTTATTTTATCCTTAAAATATGATCTTATAGCTCTTCTTAAGGCGCCTACAGCTAAAACTCCACAATGATATTTAACTGCTGGTAAACCACCAAGAGCATCTGAAATTTGCCTCCAAGATATTTCCCATGCTTCTTTAAGGTTTTTTCCCTTAACCATTTCGGTCATTATGCTTGCAGCAGCAATATTAGCTGCGCAACCATAACTTTCAAAACTAGCCTTAACAATTTTTTCATCAATTATTTTAAGGTAAATAGTGATCATATCTCCGCAAGCTAAGCTTCCAGCTGTAGCTTGAGCATTAGCATCATTTATTTTCCCCAAATTTTTAGGGTTTTTAAAAAGCTCCAAAACTTTAGGGCTATATGGTAAAGGAATTCTATTTGACATTTTTCATCCTCCTTTAACAGGGCTTATTAATCGAAGCCTTTTTACTCCTTCAGAAATTTGATTTACCGCATATTCAATGTCATTTTCATTATGAAATGGAGTAACCTTCATAAGAATGCTTCCATGAGCCTCCTCATATTTCCTTCCTATAGCCAAAAGAACATGGCTTGGTTGAAGAATCCTGCTTGTGCAAGCACTTCCACTAGATACATAAACACCTCTCATGCTTAACTCAACTGTTACAGCTTCCCCTTCGACATGAAGAAAAGAAATATTAACGTTGTCTGGAGCTCTTTTAAAGCCTTTAGGACCATTAAGCAAAGCTTGATCAACTTCGCTTAAAACCCCCTCTATCAATTTATCTCTTAAATAAGAAATTTTATTCATATCTATTGAAGTGATTAATTCAGCTGCCTTAGCAAACCCTGCTATAGCTGGAATATTTTCTAAACTAGGCCAAAGCTTTTGAGCAGTTAATTGACCATAAATAATAGGTTCAATTTTTACACCTTCCTTAATATATAGAGCGCCTGCACCTTTTGGACCATAAATTTTATGGCTGCTAAAGCTTGCTAAATCCACTTTATTAAGGTTTAATTTAATTCTTCCAAAAGCATCAGAAGCATCTATATGAAAAAGGATTTCAGAATTTTTATCCTTAATTAAATCGTTAATTTCTTCTATATCTTGAATAACGCCTATTTCATGATTTATAGGTGCAATGCTTACCAAAAAAGTTTCGTTATCAACCTCTTTTCTAAGAAAATCTTTATTTACAAAACCTTCTTTATCAACTGGTACCTTAACAACTTTATATCCATGCTTTTGCAATTCTTCAGCTGCAAATATAACGCTTAAATGCTCTATGCTTGAAACTATAATTTTTCTTCTATTTGTTTTATTAGCTTTAGCAACTCCAAGAATAGCTAAATTATTAGCTTCTGTAGCATTATGCGTATAAGTTAATTCATTCATTGAAGAATTCAAAATTTTTGAAAGTTTCTCTGTTGCTTTATAAAGAACCTCATATGATTCCCAACCAACTTTATGGGTTATAGCTGGGTTTCCATAACCTTTCCTTTTATAAGCTTTCACAAATTCTTTAAGGGCTTCTGGAAAAATTAAGCCTGAGTTTTCAGAATCAAAATAAACTTCCTTTTTTGGTTTTCCATGAGCTTTAATAAGCTCTTTTACGCTTTTAACAGCTTCAGTAATGTTAACTCACCTTATTTCCACTTCAATCTCACATACACCATTTTTTTCTAAAACTTTTAAAAGTTTATGTCCTACGCTTTCAATCCAAGCTTTAACATCTAAAGGTGCAGCTGAATCTGTAGCTAAAAGCTTAACTATTTGTTTTGATTTAGCATTTTTAGCAGCTTCGCTTAAAGCTATCAATGGTCCTGGACATGATTTAAATCTGGCATCCACAACAATAATTTTTTCATTCATTTTTCTTTTCCCAAGTTTAAGTTATATAAATAATGTTACTTGAGAGTCTTTAGCTTTAGATAAAAATGAAGCGGCTCCAAGAACATTATCAACAAAATCTTCTAAATCATCTTTTTTAATGTTGAAAACACCCATTGTTGCTGAGCAAGCATAAACCTTAATTTTACCCTTTTCTTTTCCTTCTTTAATCAAGTTTTTCCATTTAGGCATGGAGCCAGATTCAACAGCTTTAATAAGAGCATTTTTATATTGAGCGTAATCTAAGCTTATTTCTGAAGGTTCATAATCCTTTTTTAAAGCAAGTAAACCCCAAAATGTAAAGAATAATTCAGCTTCCCAATCCATAGCTGCAGCGGTGCTAGCTAAAATAGCTGCTGGATAAAGCTTATCTAATTTATCTGAGGAAATTATTATAGATAGTTTAGGCATTTTCTTCACCATAAATAATTGTATAACAGTGTTATATAAACTTTTCGCGAATTAAAACCTAAAAATCGGCTTTCTCCGCTTTTGCAATTAAATTTAAAAATTTAAAAATAAATAACGTTGTTTATTTTTGATTTTGCTTAGCTTTAACAATTTTTTTTACAGCTTTAGTAAATATAGGTTTCTCTTTAATTAATCCTTCAGGTTTATAAAGAAGAATTAAAAGCATAGCTACGCCAAATAATATGTACTCTAACCATACAGCTTGAAAAGGAAGATGAAGAGCAGAAGTTATTTCAAATTTATAAGTTATTAACAATATTTTTGTTGAAACAAAAACTAAAGCGCCTAAAAGCGCTCCTGCATTATTTCCAGCTCCACCTAAAAGAAGCATTAAAATAGGATAAAAAGTCCATTCCACTCTGCTAAAGCTTGTAGCTATAACATTAACTGAATAAAAGGAGTATAAAGCTCCAGCTAAAGAGGCTAACGCGGAGCCTAAAGCCACTGTTTTAACTCTAAGCATCATAACATTTTTTCCGTAAGCCTTAGCTACAAATTCATTTTCCCTCATAGCTCTAAGAACTCTTCCATAAGGTGAATTAAGAAGCTTTTCAACAAAAATATAGCATCCAAATGTTATTAAAAGCAATATAATTGTGAAAATTAAAATTCTTTGCATACCAGGGATAAAAGCTAAAACATCTGGAATAGAAACACCATAATAACCACCTATAAAATCCACATTATAATATGAAATTAAATATGTAACTTCGCTTATAGCTAAGAGGGTGATAGCTAAATAATCCTCTGAAAGCTTAGCGCTTGGAAGAATAAATAAGGCTCCAGAAACCCAACCTAAAACAGCTGCTAAACCCAAAGAAGCTAAAAGAATCATTATTCCTAAAATAGGTTTTTCAGCGATAAGACTATTTACAATAGATTTAGCTGTTCCGCTAGCTTCAATTATTCCACCTGAAATTTTAAAAATGTTAATTAAAATTCTATTCATTAATCCTCCTACAGCCACTCCACCCATTAATACTGCTAGGGATCTACCAAAATTTGGGATTCCACCATAACCATATTCAATATTAAGGCTTAAAACAACTATTGCATAGAATCCAAACCATAATATGATAGTTAAAATTAAATATTCTAAATTAATCACCTCCATTTAATGCTTGTTACACCTTTAGGAATAAAAATAAGCGTTAAAACGAGCATAGTTAATGAAACTACTTTAGCATAAACAAGCACTCCTGAACCTAAAATAGAGGATAAACTAAATGTGATTAAAGATTCTGACACACCTATAATGTATCCACCTATTAAAGCTCCATATATACTTGATAAACCTCCAACTATGCTTGATGCAAAAATGGAAACTATAATTATAGCTCCGCTAGCTGGAACTATTTCTTGTCTAAAGGGAAGAAGAGTTCCTGCTGCTGAAGCTAAAGCACCTGAAATTATCCAAGAAAAAAGCCGTGTATATTCAACATTAACACCCATAGCTTCAGCTAAAGCAGGGTTCTCCATTGATGCTCTAAGCGCTATTCCAAATTTAGTTTTATAAAGAAGAAGAAAAAGGGATAAAAGCATTAAAATTATTGTTGCAATTGAAACAATAAATATTGCTGGAAAACCTGCTAAATTAAAATCATAAGGTGTAAAAATAAATTTTTTAGCTGCTTTTCTTGTAGCAGTTGACAAATAATCTGAATAAGCACCTATGCATCCAAGCATTATTAAATCTACAGCAAGCGTAGCAATCATTAAAATTACAACTTTAGCTTCTCTAGCAATTAAAGGTTTTAAAATAATATTATAAATAATAAAGCCAAGAAAGCCACCTGTAATCAATGAAATAGGCAAAGAATAATAGGGATGAAGACCTAAAAAATAAAAAAGGGAAAGTGAAACGTAGGCACCAAACACAGCAAAGGAACCTTGCGCAAAATTTGGAACCCCCGTAGTTATATAAGTTATGGTTAACCCTATACTAAGCAAAACTAAAAGATTAGAATAAATTATTGCTCCTTCAACTACACTCATAAGGAACCGCCATAGAAAAGTTTAAAAGCAGTAATATATATTATTTTTGTTTTATACAAAAAGTTTAAGCTTTATTAATAGGAAAGGGGTGTAGAAAATGGCTTCTAAAAAAACGATAGCGGTTGCAATAGCCATAATTGTTATAGTAGCTATAATTGCAATTGCCGCTCAACAATTTTTAATTCAAAAACCTAAGGAAGAAGTAGAAATAAAAATAGGGCTTCTTGTTGATCTTTCAGGACCATTAACTACTTATGGTGAAGATATTAGAGACGCTTGCTTAATAGGTGTTGAAGATATAAACGCTTATTTCGCGGAGAAAGGGCAACCCTATAAAGTAACACTTTTTGTTGAAGACACTAGAGTGGACCCGAAAATAGCTTTAGATAAAGTTCAAGCTCTTCATGGAAAAGGAGTTACATTGATAGTTGGACCTATGGGAAGCGGTGAGGTAAAACAAATTGCCGAGTATGTAACCGCTAATAAAATAATAATTATTTCACCATCATCTACAGCTGCACCTCATCTTTTAGGCGTTACTAAACCTGAAGAGAAAAAATTCATTTTTAGATTTGTTCCTACAGATGCTTTTCAAACCGAAGCTATAGCTAAGGAAGCTGCTGAACTTGGAATTAAAGGTGTAGTTATAACTTACATAGGAAATGCTTGGGGTAAAGGTCTTGCAGATTTTGGTAAACCTAAATTTGAAGCTCAAGGAATTGAAGTTAAAGATGTTGTTGAATATCCCGATCCGCCTCCAGCAGATTTTACGCCATACATAGCTGTTATTGAAAAAGATGTAAATGAATTAGCTCAAAAATATGATAAAACTCAAATTGCAGTTGTGGCCTTTAGCTATGAAGAAGTTTATACAATGCTTTCTCAAGTTACCGATAAATCGATTCTTCTTGAAGTTAAATGGTTGGGCTGCGATGGAACAGCTAAAAGCAGAAAAATAGCGGACATCCCAGAGAAAGTTAATAAAGTAGGGATGTATAGTACATTGTTTGATTCTAAAGGACCAAGTTTCGCTAAACTTAATAAAGTATATAAGGAGCGTTATGGAAGAGACATATATCAATATGCGCTTGATGCTTATGATGCTCAATGGGTTATTGCATTAAGTTATGCTGAAGTTTACAATAAGCTTGGCAAGTACGATCCTGAAGAAATGGCGAAAACTATACCTATTGTAACTGAAAAATATAGTAAAGGCGAATATGGTGTTACACCAGTAAGCGGCTATATAAAGCTTGATGAATACAATGATAGAGCTTCAGGCGATTACGCTATATGGGCTGTTGAAAATTCAGAATGGGTTTTAAAAGGAGTATGGAAATACGAGGAGAATAAAATAGAATGGATGTAACGCTTCTTAAAACAATAAACCTCTCCAAATTTTTTTATAATTTTAAAGCTTTAGATCAAGTTAATATTGAAGCTAAAAAAAACCAAATAACTTTAGTTATAGGTCCAAATGGAAGTGGGAAAACAACTCTTATAAATACTATTTCAGGTTTTTATAAAGCTGATGAAGGAAAAATTCTTTTTAACAATCAAGATATAACCAATAAAGCTCCAAATGAAATATGCAAAATTGGATTAATAAGAACTTTTCAAATCCCCCAGCCACTAAAGAAATTAACTGTTTTAGAAAATTTATTGATTGCTGAAGATAATCCTGGAGAGGAAATTTTAAAATGTTTAAAAGGCTTATGGTTAAAGAAGGAAGAAGAAATAACAGAAAAAGCCTTTCATATTTTAAAATTTTTAAATTTAGATCATCTTTGGAATGTTGAAGCTTATAAACTTAGCGGGGGACAACTTAAACTTTTAGAAATTGGAAGAGCTTTAATGCGAAATGCTAAAATGATTCTTATGGATGAACCTATAGCAGGAGTTAACCCTGTTTTAGCTCATTCCATTCTTGAAAGATTAGTAAAACTTAAAAATGAGGGTTATTCATTTTTGTTAATTGAGCATAAACTTGATATAGTGTTAAATTACGTTAATTATATATACGTGATGGCTGCTGGAAAGGTTATAGCAGAAGGTGATAAAGAAGCTGTTTTATCTAATCCTGAAGTTGAAGAGGTGTATTTAAGTGCTTCGCGTTGAAGAACTTACTGCAGGATATAAAGAGCTTCATGTACTTTTTGATATTCAAGCTAAAGTTCCAGATAAAGAAGTTACGCTTTTTATAGGTCCAAACGGTAGTGGAAAAAGCACGCTTCTTAAGGCTATATTTGGTTTAGCCACAATTCATTCAGGTAAAGTTTTTTTAAATGGTTGGGATATAACTTATCTTCCACCATATAAAAAAGCTAGAGTTGGAATAGCTTATCTTCCACAAGTAGAAAATATATTTGCAAATTTAACTGTTGAAGAAAATTTAAAAATGGCTGGTTACATTCTTGATGAATCCACATATCTTGATAATCTTGAATTGGCTTTAAATGTTTTTCCAGAATTAAAAAAGCTTATGAAAAGAAAAGCGGGAACATTAAGCGGTGGAGAAAGACAATTTTTAGCTATAGCAACATCTTTAATTAGAAAAGCTAATTTGCTTATGTTAGATGAGCCAACTGCTCAGCTTTCACCTAAATTAATGGAGGCAACATTTAATAAAATAGCTTATCTTAGAGATGAGCTTAAACTTACAATTGCTTTAGTAGAACAAAATATTCTTAAAGCTTTAGAAATAAGCGATAATGCTTATGTTCTTATAAGCGGAAGATTAGCTTTTCAAGGAAAAGCTGAAGAACTTAAAGAGCATAAAGACTTTAAAAAACTTTGCATGGGAATTTGCTAAATTAAACAATGGCATTTTAACTTTTTAGCCTCCTTAAATTAAAAAGAAGATTTTTAAGTTAATTTTTATAAAGAATTTAAATAAGTAAATTTTATAATTTTGATTTTAGCGGGGGTTGCCAAGTCAGGTCAAAGGCGCAGGCCTGAAGATTAAAACTGGTTAAAGGCGCCTGTCCCGTAGGGGTTCGTGGGTTCAAATCCCACCCCCCGCACCAATTTACCAGCAAAATTATAAATGCATTAATATATTAGCTATGCATTTCATTCAATGCGTTATTTCTAAGCCCAATCAAAAAAGCTTTAAACCATAAATGTTATCCAGTTTATTTTATCAACTGTTTTTACTATGCTGTATTGATATAGCCGCCGCAATAGTTCCAATAGCTGCTATTATCATATATATGGTTAGTGTTATCCTCATTGGTGTTGAATTTTTTAACGCTAGCATTATGGCTGTTAATATGGATGTACTTAAAGATTGTCCTAAAAACCTCATTAAGCCTAGAAATGATAATGCTGATGCAAATGCTTCTCTTGGAATTTTACGCATTATTTGTGTTGTATTTGGTGAAGCAAATAATGCAAATCCAATTCCAAGCACAATTAGCGAGATAATTAATAACTTTAACCATTTATAAAATATAAGGGATGTGCCTATGCTTAATGTAATTAAAACCATTCCTGCAGTTACAACTAATCCAGGATTAATTTTATCGGATAAATATCCGGCTAATGGTGATAAAAGCACTTGTGGAACTGGTTGAGCTAAAAGCATTATGCCAACTAGATTAGGTGTAAGCTTCATTTCAACCTGTAGGAAATTGCTATAGAGAATTGAAAGAGCATAAGTTGCAACATAATTCAATAAAGCCACAATATAAGCCAGAAAAGTATTTACTTCAAAAATCTGCTTAACAAGGTTTAAAGAGTTTTTATATTCCACATATAATGCTGAAATAAGCATTGCTAAACCTAGGGATAAAGCTGCCAAGCCATATATTTGACTTACATATGCAGATCCTATGGAAATCGCAATTGTTGAAAGCATAAAAATAAATAATGTTTGTAAATATGGTTTTTTACCTTTACTTCTTTTTTTGAAATCTAGCGATAATAAAGCTATTATAGCGCTTATTAAAGTAAGTGCGCCGGTAAAAGTAAATAATGAAAGCCATCCAGCATAATTAATCAAGAAGCCTCCTAAAGCAGGACCAAGCGTGGTTCCTGCATAGACTGCTGTAGTGTTTATCCCAATAAAGAATCCTGTTTTTCTAGGAAATATATCTGCAATTATCGCAACAGCAGTTCCAGAGATCATAGCTGCACCGAAACCTTGCATGCATCTAAAAACTAAAAGCAATTTAAAATCGCTTATGTAAAGGATTGAGAAGGTTGCAGCAGCAAAAAATATTGTTCCAGTAACAAATAGTAATTCTTTGCCAAGCCAATCTGCTATAACACCTAATAACAGTATTGTAGAAGCCATAGAAATTAGAAAAATGTTAGCAAACCAATTAACAAAAGCTATATTAAGATTAAATGATTTAGCTATGGTTGGAAGCGCAATATTCACAGCTATGGATATGAATGGAATTGTAAAAGATGCTATAGTTGATGATGCTAAAAAGAAAACCCTTCTAAGCATAACAGCACAAACCATTTAATTACATTATCTATTCAACTCAAAAGTTTTTTACTCATTTTTAAAATTTTTGATAATTACAAGTTTAATAAATAAATGCATGTAAATTTAGCGAAATATGAAAAATTTAAATAATAACTATAATTTCTCATTATTTAATATGCAGTTTTACGTTACATTAACTTTAAATTGCAATTTAAAATGTTATTATTGTTATGGTAAATGCTGTGAAGATTTTGGAGTTAAACTTGAAGGTTTAGAAATAGATGAATCATTACCAACAAAAATAAGTTATGATATTTCTCAACTTAAAAAATTTTTTAGTGAAGATGATGATTTAACAATCATTTTTTATGGTGGGGAACCTTTGCTTCAAATTGATGAAATGGAATTGATTATGGATGAGATTCCAGCAAAAAGATTTATTCTTCAAACAAATGGTTTACTTTTAAATAACCTTAAAGAAAAATATATTAAAAAGCTTCATACGATTTTGGTTTCTATTGATGGTGATGAAAAATTAACAGATTATTATAGAGGAAAAGGAGTTTACAGAAAAATTATTGAAAACATTAAATTGCTTAATAAAAAAGGTTTTAAAGGAGAATTAATTGCTAGAATGACTGTTTCAGATGCAACTGAAAACATTTATAAGCAGGTGCTTTGGCTTCTTTTTAATCCAGACTATCAATTTAAATCAATTCATTGGCAGCTTGATGCGCTTTTTTGGAAAAAAGATTTTGAAAAAAGAAATTTTCTTGAATGGGTTTTAAAAAAATATAATCCTCAAATTGAAAAGCTTGTAAATTTTTGGGTTAACTATATGGAAAAATATAATACAGTTATTAAAATTTATCCATTTATAGGTTTAGTTGAATCTATGCTTTTAAAAAGGAAAAGCAAGCTTAGATGCGGAGCAGGTTGGACAACATTTAATATTCAAACAGATGGAATCATAACTCCATGCCCAGTTATGGCTGGAATAAAAAACTTTTATTTAGGAAGCATTTATAACACAAAACCTAAAAAACTTAAAAATGCTATAATCAACTATAATAAACCATGTAGTGAATGTTCAATTCTATATTTATGTGGTGGAAGATGCTTATATGCTAATGTTACAAAGCTTTGGGGTGAAGAAGGCTTTAAACAAGTATGCCTAACAGTTGAGAATCTTATAAATCTATTAAAAAAAGCCTTGCCAAAAATTAAAAAGCTTATTTTAAAAGGAAATATAAGCATAAAAGATTTTAATTATCAAAAATTTAATAGTTGCGAAATAATTCCATAAACTAAAATTTCCCTTTAAATTCCACTTTTTCAACTCATTAAAAAATAAATTAGAAAAATTTATTAAATAGAATATAACTATGTTATAGCAATATAAAATTAATGTTAAAAAAGGGAAAGACCATGATCGCAAATAATATCCTAGAGCTTATCGGAAATACACCAATGGTGAAAATAAACTATTTAAATCCAAATCCTAAAGTTGAACTTTATTTAAAACTTGAAAAATTTAATCCTGGAGGTTCAGTTAAAGATCGTATAGCTAAATATATGATTGAGCAAGCTGAAAAAACAGGTAAACTCACTAGGGATAAAATAGTTATAGAGCCTACAAGCGGTAACACAGGAATTGGTTTAGCTTTAGTTTGCAGAGTAAAAGGTTATAATCTTACTCTTGTTATGCCTGAAACAATGAGTTTAGAAAGAAGACAAATTCTTATAGCTTTAGGAGCAAAAATTATTTTAAGCGAAGGCAGCAAAGGAATGAATGGAGCTGAAGATTTAGCTAGAGAAATTATCAGTAAAAATCCTGATAAGTACTTTATGCCTAATCAATTTGCTAATCCAGCTAATGTTTTAGCTCATTATGAAACTACAGCTGAAGAAATATGGAGAGATACTAAAGGTAAAATAACGCATTTCGTTGCTGGAATAGGTACAAGCGGAACGCTTATGGGTGTTTCTAAAAAACTTAAAGAATATAATCCTGATATTCAAATTATTGCTGTTCAACCAAAAGCAGGAACAACTATACAAGGGTTAAAAAATCTTCAAACAAGCTATGTTCCGGAAATTTGGAGAAGAGAATTGGTGGATGAAATATATGAGATTGATCCTGATGAAGCTGAGGAAGCTGCTAGACTTTTAACTTTACAAGAAGGAATATTTGTTGGGCCAAGCTCAGGCGCAATATTTAAAATAGCATTAAAGAAAGCTGAGGAAATTGAGAAAGGCGTTATAGTGGCTATTGCTCCTGATGGTGGCGAAAAATATTTATCAACAACACTTTGCAATCCAACCCTTTGCTTAAAATGTGCATTAAAATATGGTATTAGATGCGCTTATATTGATGGAACACCTATAATAAAGTTTTCCTCTTTTCAAAAAGAAGAAGTTTCGCCATAAAATAGTTTATTATTTTCTAAACCAGCATCCGCAAGTATAACAAAACCAATTTTCATAAATTGGCCAATAAGCCACAAATTTTGAACCGCAAACTTTACATCTCACACCTTTTAAATAAGCTTTAACAAGCCTATTTAATTGAGCTGGGTTAATGCCAACTCTAAAACTCATTTTTACTTCACCTTTTTATATTTTTAAACCCAAATCTTGAAAGGTTTTTTTCATTTTAAGCGAATCAAGCTCTAGAATTGGGCTTTCGCTTATAATAGTTATATCAACCTTTCTTTTTAATATTTCTTCAGCTAAAGGTTTAAAAGGTGGATGAGCATTTATAGGTTCATGAACATCCATAAACCTTTTTGTTTTTACATTATATTTAACATTTGAAAAATGAGAGTAAATATGCGTAAAATCTTTAAGTTTATCTAAAATTTCACTATAATTTATTTTACCATTGTTTCTAACAAATAAATGGGCGAAATCAACGCAAATTGTTAATTTAGCTGAGTTTACTTTTTTAATTAATTTTAAAAGTGTATTTAAATCAGCAAATTGACTTGTTTTAGCCATTGTTTCATAAGCGAGTTTAGGTTTAAACCCTTTATCCAAAATATCTAAAGTTATCTCATGCATTTTATTGAAGGCTTCTTCTTCACTTAATTTACCATAATAAGCTGCATGAACAACAACAGCTTCAGCATTCATGGCTTCAGCTCTATCAAGCGAATCTAAAACCCGCTTTTTTGAAGCTTCAACAACACTCTTTTTTTCTGAAAGAAGATTAATAAAATAAGGTGCATGCACCGTTAATTGAATTTTTAATTTTTTAGCTAATTCACCAACTTCTTCAGCTGCTTCTCTAGTTAAATATATGCTTCTTACAAATTCCACTTCCATAGCGTTTAATTCTAATTCTGAAACCTTTATTAAACCGCCTAAAGTTGTTTTTTGCTCAGCTGAACCTGGAATTCCAGCAGGACCCAAATAAACCTTCATAAAAAATATTTTTATTAAATACTAAATAAAAAAGCTTTGTTCATGAAGAAATCATTAATTAATGAAGCTGTAAAAAGAATTAGCTTAGATAGAGAGCATGGAGCAGCTCAATTAGCTAAAGAAGCTCTTAAAGCATTAAAGTTAATTATTAAAATGGATAAAAGCAAAAATTTAACAGAATTTTTAATTAATGTTGAAGAAGCTGGATTTAAGCTTGCTAATGCAAGACCAAGCATGGCTTCCTTAATGAATCTTATAAGCAAAACTATTTATTTAATTAAGGAGAATTCAAATACACTTTCCCTAAAAGAATTAAAAAAATTTGCAATATTAAAAATTAATGAAGTAATTTTCGAATCTGAAAACGCTGTAAATAAAATAGCTGAATTAGCATCAAAACTTATTAAAGAAAAAACTGTTATTACGCATAGCTTCAGCTCAACAGTAATTGAAGCGATTAAAAAATCTTCAGTAAAAAAAGTTATAGTTTCAGAGGGAAGACCTTTATTTGAAGGTAGAAAAACAGCTATTCAACTATCTAAATTTAATATTCCAACTATTTTAATAACAGATGCTGCTTTAGGCTTTTTCATTTCTAAATCTGAAGCAGCATTAGTTGGATGCGATAGCATTTTAATTGATGGTTCAATAGTAAATAAGGTTGGAACATATCTTTTAGCTTTAGCAGCTAAAGATAATAATATACCATTTTATGTTGTTTCTGAAACCTCTAAAATTATTCCAAAAAACATTAATGAAATAAAACTTGAAATAGTAAGCGGAAAAGAAATTGCTAAGAAATTGCCTAAAAAAATAAAAGTTGAAAATTTATATTTTGATGTTACAAAACCAAATTTAATTACAGCTTTAATAACTGAAGAAGGAATTATTAAACCTGAAGAAATTAAAATTAAAGCTCAGGAAATTTTAAAGCATTATAATGCTTTAAAAATAAATTAATTAGCTTTAAAGGTTTAAACTATATAAGCAATTAATTTTTTCATTTTTAATTTTAGAAATGAAACTTCAAAACTTAATTCCCTGGAAAAAAGTTGGTTTTTGGCATTGCTTAGCTTGCGGAGAATGCTGCAAGAAATTTAAGGTTCCATTAACAATGTTTGAATATGTTGAGTTTACAAGCAAATTTGGAAAAAACATAGTAGAGCTAGATTTAGGCAAAGCATATTTAAAAAGCAACCCTTTAACCAAAAGATGCATTTTTCAAAAATTTAAAAATGGAAAATGGATTTGCGGAATTCAAGAAATAAAACCTATAGCTTGCAAGCTTTGGCCCTTCATAATATTAACTAAACCAAAACAAAAAAATGATGAAGCTTTATTCTACTATAAAAATGAAATTGTTTATATTTATGTTGATGTTCGTTGTCCTGAAGTAAAAATTGGCAAACCCACAAGCTATTTAATTAACAAAGTTTTACCTGAAATAGTTAATTTAAACTTTAATAATAAAATAAAACAGTTTTATTCAACCTCATTTTTATTTTCTTTACAATCATCAATCCGCCAAATTTATAAATTACCTATTAAAAAAGAAAAGTTAATAGAAGAAAATTTAGTGGGCCGGTAGCTCAGCTTGGTTAAGCATCAAAACGCCATAGAGCGCACGGCTGATAAGAAAACTTGGAAACCGTGAGGTCATGGGTTCAAATCCCACCCGGCCCACCAAAATATTTAAACATGATCTTTTAATTTTCACTATTTTGATTTCTTCAGAAGAAATCAAAAAAATCAAAATTTTACGCGTAGAAAGCTTTTAAAAATCAAAGAAAATCAAAAATCAGAAGGGTTTTAATGTGGAGGGGCCCCCTCTTCCCTCAAGTTTTGCCTTCCTTCTATAGAGCGAAACTTAATTTAACTATGATTTAGCTTCTCCCTTTATAAATCATGTTTTTTAGAGCTTAATCCTTTATTAAGCATGGTAAGCATAGCTTTAGCTTGTTAAGAGGCAATATGTAATGTAATATTCTATCCTACTTAAAACTTGCAAGCATTATTCCTTAAAAATTTAAAGATAAAATGTTTAGAAAAACTCAATTTCATAATTATTATAAGTATGTGGACGCTTTAATCTTTTAGGGAAGATATTTCAATAAATTATTATCCCATACGATTTATTAAAAAATTTATAGGGGGTCATCCATTGTAACCTGCAATTACGCTAAAAGTGAATACTGCTCCATCGCTGGTTACTATTTTTAGTATGTGGCTTGAACCTGGTGTAGGATTAGGTGGAAGTCCACGCCAAACCCAATCTCCTGAACCACCAGTTCGATTAATATATATTATATGACTTTCTCCAGGATTTAAAACAGGATAATTTGATGTAAGCTTAGTTAAAGGTTTTCCATCAAAATATATTTGCGTTATCTGAAGAGGGGTTGAACCAACATTTCTAACATAAATATTTAAGTTTGGATAATCACTAGTATCATAAAAGCTATAAGCTTCCATTATAAGCTGCTGTTTTAATTGTGTTCCTCCAGAACCTTCAAGAGAACCAATTAATCCCATATGCCAAGCGTAAACAAGAATTGAAGCAGCAACTGAAATCGCTATCATTAAGAGTACAGCAATAACAGGAGAAATAGCTTTTCTAGAATTCCCACTTCGTAAAAAATATATAAAGTTCAAACGTTTAATTTTTCTTCCTCCCAATTAACAAAAACCGTTTATTTTATACTAAATTTAAATTCCTCAAATAAATAATTAAATTAAATTAGTATATTATTTAAATATTTTGGTGGGCCGGCCCGGATTTGAACCGGGGATCTCCGCCGTGTGAGGGCGGCGTCACTAACCAGGCTGGACGACCGGCCCATTATAATCTCATTAAATAAATTCCTAAATTGAATAAAAATGTTTTTCATTATTCATTAATATTTTTCTAAATCTAAAAAAGCTTTAATTTTACAGTTACGTTTTTTGCTAAATAAAGTTTAGTAAGGAAATGTTTAAATTTAAATTAATGAAGGTTTTTGTTAAAAGTGAAACATGATGAATAAAGGTTTTACTAAAGCATTATTAAGCATTCTAGCATTTATAATAGCTTTTATTTTAATAGCCTATTTAGATAAAAAATTACTGGTTTTTTATTCAGAAATTTTAAATATTAACATTTATAATTCTTCAACTTTCCTTTTTACAGTAATAATTGTTAATGAAAGCATTTTCGGTTTTCTTTCAATTGTTTTTGGAGCCTTAATTTTTGGTGGAAGCATTAAAAAAGAATTTGGTTTAACATTAGTTAATTTACGAAAGAATTTTAAAATTGGTTTTGTTTATGGATTTGTTGGATGGTTCATTATTGTAATTCTTTTAAGTTTAATTAATTATTTTTATCGTTTTGAAGCGCCTAAAGAGCTTATTGAAGTTTTAACTCCTAAAAGTTTATGGGATCTCATTATAGTTATAGTTTTATCTTGGGTTTTTATTGGACCTTTTGAAGAGCTTTTCTTTAGAGGTTTAATTCAGGGAGCTTTTATTAAGTGGAAAGGACCTTTTATAGGAGTTTTAGTTAGCGCTTCACTTTTTAGTTTAGCGCATTTAGATTTTAGATTTTGGATTAGAAGCGTATCAACTTTTATACTTGGAGCTTTATATGGTTGGGTTTACCATAAACATAAAACCATTATTTCAGTTGCTACAGCTCACTCACTTAATGATTCTTTAGCCTTCATTCTTGCTTTTATAGCGAAATAAAAACGAAAAATTAAATTGGAACAAAGCTTTTTTAAGGTTAAAATAATTTTAATAAAGAAAGAGAGGAATGAAAAATGCCTATTACAGATGTATTTAAAAAGCAATTAGCTCAAAAACATAGGTTATATTATAAAATTTGCAGAAATTGCGGAGCAAAAAATGCTTCTTCAGCTGAAAAATGCAGAAAATGCAGAAGCAAAAATTTAAGATGGAAAAAGAGAGAGTTAGGTGCTAAGTAAGCCCGCTTCCTGATTGAAGTTTGAAGCTTCCAGCGTTAAACTTCAGGTTTTATGCTTTCAATCTTCATTTTTTAGATTGAAGGATTTATAATTTCCCTATTTCCATATCTCATTAAGAAATGAACTATATTAATGCAAGCATTTCTCTATAGGAAGCAATCCAAAAATAGAAGTTTTGTTTGCTTATTTACTTCAAAGCTCTAGTTTTTTAAGCAAAAATGTTTTATAAAGCTTTTATGGAACAAGCAAAAATCTATCTCTAGGAAATAAAACCACTTCTCTAATATTTTCTCTTTTTAAAAGCGCCATAATTAATCTATCTAAGCCCAATCCCCAACCTGCATGAGGAGGCATTCCATAATCAAAAACATCTAAGTAAAACTTAAATGAGTTAGGATTCAAATTTTGTTCTTTTAACCTTTCTAAAAAAACAGTTTTTTTATCAACTCTGGATCCGCCTGAAGCTATTTCAATCCATTCATACATTAAATCAAAAGCATAACTCAACTCAGGATTATCTTCTTTAGGTTTTATATAAAAAGGTCTAGTTTTTGATGGCCAATCAATTATAAAATAAAACTCATTTAAATGTAGGTTTCCCAGCTTTCTATAGGCTGGAGTAGAAATATCATTTCCCCACTCTATTTTTTCTCCTGCTTTTTCTAATTCTTTTAAAATTTCATCATAAGTGTATCTTTTAAAAGGTATTTTAGGTATTTCAAGGTTTACACCTAAAATTTCCAATTCTTCTTTACGTTCTTCCTTTACTTTAGAAATAGCATAAACAATCATTTCTTCTTGAACTTTCATTACATCATTCATTGTTACAAAAGCTTCTTCAAGATCCACTGAAATAAACTCGTTTAAATGACGGCGTGTATGCGTTTCTTCAGCTCTAAAAAATGTTCCAATTTCAAAAACTTTTTCAAAAACTGTGATTAACTGCTCTTTATAAAGCTCAGGGCTTTGAGCTAGATAAGCTTGAGAATCAAAATAATTTATTTTAAATAAGGCTGCTCCACCTTCAGCTGCAGCTGAAATAATTCTAGGTGTATGAACTTCAATATAGCCTTTTTTTATAAGAAAGCTTCTTATAGCATTTGTTACTTCATGCCTAATTAAAAATATGGCTCTGGATTCAGGTCTGCGTAAATCTAAAATTCTAGCTTTTAATCTAGTATCAAGTTCCGCAGGGGTTCTTCCAGTTGGATCTAAGGGAAGAGGATGGATAGCTTCTCCAAGAATTTTAATTTCTAAAGGAATTAATTCTACACCTTTAGGTGCTTCAGAATTAGCTTTTATAATTCCCTTAACGCCTATAGCATATTGTCTTTTAATAAGGCTTAGTTTCTCTAAAAGTTTTTTTGAAACATTTTTTTTATGCACTGTAATTTGAATAATTCCTTCTTTATCCCTTAAAGTATAAAAGGTTATTTTTCCTAAATCTCTAATGTCTTCAATCCATCCAAAAACTATTGCTTCTTTCCCATCAAGTTTTGATGAAATATCTTTTGAGTAATGAGTTCTTCGCCAATCACCCAATTCTTCAATCATTTTTATTTTTCCCCTTTTTTTAAAAAGCAAACTTTTTAAGGCTTGATTATTTCTTTTTAATCTAAGATTTAAAATTACTTTAAATAATTAATGAAGTTGTTAATGAGGATAACTTATGGTTAAAACAATTTTAGATGAGTTTTGTGTTAAAAGCGGGGTATTATGCGTTAAATGCGAGGAAAAATTAAGAAAAGGTCAAGTTTCTCAACTCGATTTTAAAGTAATAAAAGTTTTAACAGAACTAGAAAAAGAATATCCAGTTTTAAAAAAAGTTTTCTTTCATAAATCTATTGATGCTGGAAATACATTAGCCATTTTAGTTGATAAAAAAGATATGATTCAAATTTTAAGTCAAGGAGGAAAAATAATCAAGGCTTTAGCTGAAAAAATAGGGAAAAAAAGAATTAAACTTTTAAGTTATGGAAGCAGCGAAAGAGAATTTTTAGAAGAACTTTTAAGTCCATTTTCAATATTAACCGTTAATACAGTTTGGTTACCTGACGGTTCAACAGAAACTAAAGTTATTTTACCAGGTAGAAAACCTAAAAGGCTTCCTATAGATTTTGAAGAAGTAAAAAAAATAGCTAAAGAAGTTAAAGGAATGAGTTTAAGAATAGAGTTTGAAAAAGCTTAAAGAAAAAAGGGGATAAACCGAAGAATCTTTATTAAAAAATCTTTTTTTAATAAAAATTTAAATAAATTTAATTGAAAATCCAAATGAGTTATTAAAGGTATCTTTTCAACATCGATTTTTTTAGCATTTTTAAATATTTTATTTATTTTTTCATCTGAAAGAACATTAAGAAAGCGTCTTGCTTGACGCATGAAAATAAAATTTAAACCTAATTTTTTATTCCATTCAGCTTGATATTCTTTACCTGCATTATCACTATTTTTATAAATTGCTTGAATAGCAATTTTGCTACTTATAAAACCTGTAATTATTCCTCCACCAGTAGTTGGTTTAACTTGCGATGCAGCATCTCCAACTACGAAAAAATTTTTATAAAAAAATTTTTTGATTGGACCATTAATTGGTATTGGATGCGCAATCAAACTTAAAATTTTAATATTTCTAGCTTTTTTAGAAACTAATGGATGCTTTTTAAGAAAAAGCTTTAATAAATGAATTGGATTGTTTTTTTCAGCTGCTAAACCTATTTTTGCTTCTTTATTATTTTTAGGAATTATCCAAGCGAAAAATCCTGGTGAAAATTTTCTTCCTAAATAAACTTCAGCAAATTCCTCATCTAAATCTTTAATGTTTTCAACAATTGCATGAACACCATTTACAAATCTTCTTTTATTATTAATTAAACCTGCTTTTTTAGCTAAAAATCCGCTGCAACCTTCAGCATCTATAAGAAATCGGCATTGAACCTCTTCATTTCCCCCATTTTTTGAAAAAGCTTTTGCAACTATTTTATCTTTATTAAATTTTATCTCTCTTATTATAAAATTAAAAGCATATGCCACATTAGTTTTTTTAGCTTGCTCATAAAGCCATTCATCAAACAATTTTCTATTAATAACATAAATCTCCGGTTTATTGCTTTCAAAAGTTAAGTTTAAACCATTTGGTGAATAAAATTTTATTCCTTTAACTTCATTTTCAATTATTTTTTTTGGAGGGTTTAAACCTAAACTTTTTAATCCATTAATGCTTATATGACCTGGACAATGCTCTGGCTCTCCAGGCTTTAAATGTTCTTCATAAACCTTAACTTTAAAACCTAGTTTTGAAGCTGTTAAAGCTGTAAATGAACCGCAGGGTCCAGCTCCAACAATAAGCAAATCAATTGCTTCATTCAATATTTTCCAGCCTTAAAAAAATAATTAGTTTAAGAAGGTTTAGCCAATTCAATTATTCGTTTTCCCTTCATTAATCTTGAAACTCTTATTATTCCTAAAACTTCAAGCTTTAATAAAATATTATTTAATTCTCTGAAGCTTATTTCACCATATTTTTCTTTAATTTCTTTTAAAAGTTCATCTTTATCTATCATGGATTTTTTCTTTTCTAAGGTTTCAACTATAAATAAACTTAATGGAGTTGGAGACCAAACTTTACTCATAAAATTCAACCTCAAGTTATGGCAACTGGAGTTGTTGTTTTTTCTCTTCTTAATCTTTTAACAAAGTTTTGATACCAAGTCTCCATATCTGGTGTTATACTTGGTTTAATTTCATTCATAGCAGCTTTAAAATCTTCTAAAGTAACTTCTTTAGCATTTGGATTTCTTCTTAAAGCATTCATAGCTGCTTCTCTGCATAAAGCTGCTACATCAGCACCTGAGTAACCTATCGAAATTTTAGCTAAATGAGCTAAATCAACATCTTTAGCTAAAGGCATATCCCTTGTATGAATCTTATATATTTGAAGTAAAGTATGCTCATCTGGAGCTGGAACATAAATTAATTTATCAAATCTTCCAGGTCTTAAAATTGCTGGATCAAGCATATCAGGCCTGTTGGTAGCACCCATAACTACAACATTTTCCAAGGATTCTATTCCATCAAGTTCTGTTAAAAGTTGACTTATTACTCTTTCTGTAACCCCTGAATCAGCATAGCCTAAACCTCTTCTAGGTGCTATAGCATCTATTTCATCAAAGAATATTATTGAAGGTGCAGCTGTTCTACCCTTTCTAAATACTTCTCTAATAGCTTTTTCCGATTCTCCAACCCATTTACTAAATATTTCTGGACCCTTAATTGAAATAAAGTTTGCTTCGCTTTCATTTGCTACAGCTTTAGCCAACAATGTTTTTCCACATCCAGGTGGACCATAAAGAAGTATTCCTTTAGGTGGTTTAATGCCAAGCCTTTTAAAAGCATTAGGTCTTTTTAATGGCCATTCAATAGCTTCCGTTAATTCAGCCTTAACTTTTTCTAATCCTCCAACATCTTTCCATTTAACTGTTGGAACTTCAACATAAATTTCTCTCATAGCTGTGGGAGTTATTTCTTTATAGGCATTCATGAAATCCTCCATTTTAACAACCATTTTCTCCAAAATTTGAGGTGGAATTCTTTCCTCATCTAAATTTATTTCTGGAAGATATCTTCTTAAAGCTTTCATAGCTGCTTCTCTGCATAAAGCTGCTATATCAGCACCTGTATAACCATGCGTTACCTCCGCCAGCTTTTTTAAATTTACATCTTCAGCTAAAGGCATATTTCGTGTATGAATTTGAAGAATTTCTAATCTACCCTTTTTATCTGGAACTCCTATTTCTATTTCTCTATCGAATCTTCCAGGTCTTCTTAAAGCTGGATCAATAGCATTAGGTCTATTAGTAGCACCTATAACAATAATATTTCCTCTAGATCCTATTCCATCCATTAAAGCTAAAAGTTGAGCTACAACCCTTCTTTCAACCTCTCCAGTAACCTCCTCCCTTTTAGGCGCTATAGCATCCAACTCATCAATAAAAATAATACTTGGCGCTGTTTCCTGAGCTTTTTGGAATATTTCTCTAAGCCTAGCCTCAGATTCACCATAAAATTTACTCATAATTTCTGGACCTGAAATCACATAAAAGTTTGCTTCGCTTTCATTTGCTACAGCTTTAGCCAACAATGTTTTTCCACATCCAGGTGGACCATAAAGGAAAACTCCTCTAGGCGGTTCTATACCGAGCCTTTGGAAAAGCTCAGGATGTCTTAAAGGTAATTCAACCATTTCTCTTATTCTTTGAACTTCCTCATGTAATCCACCTATATCTTCATAAGTTACCATTGGTATTCCTTTTCTTTCTGGTGTGGGTTCGCTTAAAACTTGAACATGTGTTGTTTCAACAAGTTTTACAGGACCTCTTGGTCTAACTCTAGTAACCATAAGTGGAATTGCACTTCCAAATATTGAAAGCATAACTACATCTCCTTCCATGAATGCTGTATCCATAAATCTTCGTCTAACAAAATCTATAAATTCTTGATCAACGCTTAATCGAACATCTGTTGGAGCAAAAACTATGCTTTTAGCTTCTTTAACATCAGCTTTACTTACTAAAACGTATTCATTTATTGCTACACCAGCATTTCTTCTAACTAAACCATCCATTCTAATTATTCCTTGAGATTCATCTTCAGAATATGCAGGCCAAGCCACTGCAACTGTGGTTCTTTTTCCTCTAATTTCAACAAAATCTCCTGGGGTAATTCCAAGCATCTTCATGGTTTCTGAATCTATTCTAACCTTTCCATGGCCTACATCTCTTTGTTTAGCGTCAACAACTCTAAGTTGAACGTCTTTCACCAAAAGTTTTCCGCCTCCCCCCATACTATAATATATATTTTAAACTTTTTAGGTTTTTTATTTTAAAGGCTTAAAATAAAAGGTGATTTGCCGATAGTATTAGTATTATTAATTTTTAACTTTCTGCCTTTTAATGTTTATGTTTAAAAAATTAACTTGTTTAGTTTTCTTTTTAAATTCTGAAAAATTAACATGAAAATGTTTAAATTCTAGTTGAGCTTAAAACTTGAATTTCACTTATATCCTTTATTGATTTTAAAGCTTCTTCAACCTCGTTTATTTTTTCAGGTTTATCTTCTGGAATCGTAATATGAGCAATTAAAGCAACTAAACCAAAGGCAATTGGTTCTTCATCAAATTTAATTATTGAAGCTTCATTTGGAAGCTTATTTTTAATTTCATTTTTTAATTTTGATAAATCTCCTTCAGGATTTAAAGGAAAAATTTTTATTGAAGTTAAAACCTTCGCCATTTTAATTTTCCTCCTATTTTATGGTCCTGTAAAACCGCATTTAGGGCATTTATAAGGTCTTCCAAAGCTTCTGCATTTTTTACAACGCCAAATAATTAATTCTCCGCAATTTGGGCAAGGAAATTTTGTAGCAGCTTCTCCTGGAAGAATTAATCTTCCACACCAATTGCATTTAGGCATTTCTACTTCACTCAAAGTTTTCCTCCCCATTTTTAGAAAAACAAATTAATTTTCGATAAATTTATAGTTATCGTTTTTAACTTTATTCAGCTCCCTTTTTATGGAAATGGACATGTTTTTGTTGGGCATCCTCCAGAATATTCCGATTCTGCAGCAATAAATTTTCCTTCCTTTGTTTTTATTTCACCTATATATAAAACTTGTTCTGGTTTGCTTCCATATCTAAATACGGTTACTCCCTTACATTTAAGCTTCCATGCTAATTCAAAAATTTTTTTAACATCATTTATGGTAGCATCATATGGTAAATTAACTGTTTTTGAAACAGCATTATCAGTATATTTTTGAAAAGCAGCTTGCATTTTAACATGCCATTCAGGAGAAATATCTAAAGCTGTAACAAAAATCTTTTTTACATCCTCTGGGATACCATCAATTTTTTGTATAGAACCTGTTTTCGCTATTTCTTCAAGAAGCTTAGCGTTATAAAATCCTTTTTGTTTTGCTGTTAATTCAAATAGGGGGTTTATTTCAAAGAGTCTTTTTCCCCCTAAAACATTTCTTATAAAAGAAACTGCAAATAAAGGTTCTATTCCAGATGAGCATCCAGCTATTATGCTTATGCTTCCTGTAGGCGCTATAGTGGTTACAGTTGCATTTCTCATAGCTGAATATTTATCTTTCCAAATGCTTTTATCAAAGTTTGGAAATGAACCTCTTTCTTCACCAAGCTCTATAGATTTCTTTCTAGCCTCTTCAGTTATAAACTTCATGATTTTTTCAGCAATGCTTAAAGCTTCCTCAGAATTATAAGGTATCTCAAGTTTTATAAGCATATCGGCAAATCCCATAACACCTAAACCTATTTTTCTATTAGCTTTAGTCATTTCTTCTATTTCTTTAAGTGGAAATGCATTTACATCAATTACATTATCAAGAAAATGAACAGCGTTTCTCACTGTTTCTTTAAGTTTATCCCAATTTATTTTTTTATCCTCAACCATTCTTGAAAGATTTATTGAACCTAAATTGCATGATTCATATGGTAGCAATGGTTGTTCTCCGCAATTATGCACATAAAATCCATTAGCATCAAAAGCATTTAAACCTGGAATTTTAACATCATAAGTTGATTCTAAACCTTTAAAAATTAACTTTTCAAATGTTGCTGTGAAATATTTTTTCGGTTTATTCATTTTTAAACTATTTATTAACTTTTCAATTTCCCTCTTTTTTCTTAAATTTTTAATTTGTATTTTTTTATAGAAATTCAAAATGCTTTCTTTTGAGGAAATAACTAATTCATAAATTTTACATCCATCTTTTTTAAAGCGAATTTTAGAATAAATTCCAAATCTAAGAAGCATTCTTTGAATCGTTTTAATCAATTGAATATCTGTTTGAGCAACTATAACTTTAATTTCCCTTCTTCTTTTTTCAACAAAACCGTTTGCATCAAATAAACTTGCAATTAAACCTTTACAAAAGCTTGAGGATGTTTTTTCTAATTTAACTAAAAAATCTTCCTTTAATTCAGTTGTTAAAAGAATTAAAGATGAGCTATAACCAGAAGCATTTATGCAATTTCCATTTAAATTAGTGTTGCCATCATAATTTTCCTTTATTTTAAGCATATTTTTCATTATAAATGAGCCAATAATGTATCCTTCATCAAAAGAATATGGGCCGCTCCAAAAATCTATTGATGAATGATTATTTAAAAGTATTTTATCATTTTTTCTTAATTCCTCAGCTTTCACCCATTTGAACTTTATACGAGAATTTTTTCTTTCAATCTTCATAATTGGATGATCTTTAGTTAAATGTAATTCAAATCCTTCCTTAGTTAACAATTTATAAACTGGCTTCACACCTGTAAAGAAGAAACCTTCAGAATTTGAATTCCATTTTTTTCCATTAACAATTGCGGTAAATCTTCTTCCTATTAAATCAGCAACTTGTTTAGGGCCTTCAGCAGTCATAATCCATATATAAGATGGAAGGCAGGGGTTTGTTGCTTCAATTTCCCCAAGCTGCGGTGTTGGATTATGCCTATTAACTTCATCAATAAATATTACTCCTGGATCTCCACTTCTCCATGCTGATTCAGCAATTAAGTTCCAAACATATTTAGCTTTTAACTTTTTCACTTTTTCTTTATTTCTTGGATTAATTAACCAGTATTCTTCATCTTTTTCAAGCTTCTCCATAAATTCATCTGTAATTGCAACTGAAATATTAAAATTTGATAAAACATTTGGAGTTTGCTTTACCGTTATAAATTCAATTATATCTGGATGATCAACTCTTAGAACGCCCATCATAGCGCCTCTTCTTCTCCCTCCTGCCTTTATCACATCTGTAGCTACATCAAAAACTCTCATGAAACTTACAGGTCCAGAAGCAACTCCTTTAGTGGATTTTACAATATCACCTTTAGGTCTAAGCTTTGAAAAATTAAATCCTACTCCTCCACCGCTTTGTTCAATTAAAGCCATATCCATTACAGCTTTAAATATGCTTCTTAAAGAATCTTCAATTGGTAAAACAAAGCATGCTGATAATTGTCCCAAGCTTGTTCCAGCATTAAAAAGTGTAGGTGAGTTAGGAAGAAACTCAAGCTTAGCCATCATGTTATAAAATATTGTTTCGCTTTTTTTTGGATCTTCTCCATAATTTATATCAGCTTTAGAAATGGCTTTAGCAACTCTCATAAACATTTGACTTGGCGTCTCAATTATTTCTCCAAATTCATTTCTTAATAAATATCTTGTTTTTAAAACTTCTAAAGCGTTAACTGTTAATTTAGGTTCTGGAAAACCAAGTTTTTCTTTTAATGCTCTTATTTCATTTTTTCTTTCTCTATATGCTTGATATTCTTCAGCAACCTTATTATAGCCCTTTCTTTTTAAAACTTCTATAACTAAATCTTGAGCATCCTCAATTGATGGAATTTTATCCCTAAATTTTTCTTCTAAAAGCTTAACAACCTCTTTAGTTATTTCCTCAGCTTTTTCTCCATTTTTCAGCTCAACAGCAATAAAAGCTCTATGAACAGCATCTTTAATTCTGCTAGAATCAAAATCTACTATTTTTCCATCTCTTTTTCTTATTTTAGTAAGAACCATTTTTTTCACTTCATGTTCATATAATTAATAATGATTATCAATTTTAATTTCTATTTCCATAATAAAATATCTATCTATACAAAATTTTTACTGCAATCTTTATGGAAATTAAAATTAATAAAAGTATTGTGTTAACTTGATTTTTCTTGGAAAAGCAGATTCAACTTGAACATTAAATTTAGCGCATAAAGATTCAATTTTTTCAAATGTTTCATTCCATTTTGATTGCAAGTTAACTAAAATTGGAATTTTTTCAATAAGTGTTGAATCCCAATCTTCAAGAAAAGACTTTAAAGATTTTAAAACAAACTTTTTAAGATTTAATTTATCATAAATTATTTTGCTTCCTGTTTTTTTAGCTAACTTAACTATTTTTACAATTGTTTCATAATCATCATTAACTTCAGGTATTATTGGGCCATAAAAAAGCCATGTTTGAATTTTTCGTGAAGCACATTCCTCAAGAATTTGAGCTCTAGCATCAGGTTTTGAAGCTTTAGGTTCAAGTTTTTCAGCTAACTCTTGATTTAATGTTGTTATTGTTACTCCTATATCAAATAAGTTTGAGGATATTAAATCTAAATCGCGAAGAATTAAATTTGATTTAGTTTGAATAGATATTGGAAAACCTTCATTTTTAAGGATTTCTAAACTTTTTCGAGTTAAATTATATTTTTTTTCTAAAGGTTGATATGGATCTGTTGATGTGCTTACACCAACTACACCCTTCTTTTTCTTTTTAACTTCTTTAATTAAAACTTCAAGCAAATTTATTTTTGGTTTAATTATTTCCCCCCAATTTAAAGCCACTTCTTTATCTTTTAATATTGATGAAACATAACAATATTTGCAAGCATGTTCACATCCTATATAAGGGTTTAAACAATAACGTAAACCTGGAAGCTTGCTTAATACTAAACCTGAAAAACATTTAACTTCAATAATTTTCAAATTTAATTTTTCCTTCCCGCTTTTTAAATTAAAAATTTAGTTAACTTTTTTTGATGAAGCATTTGCTTTAACATAACGCTATTCGCTATCCAATCCTCAATTTTAATGGTTAAATGCTTTTCAGAATATTTTAATGCTTCATTTAGGGAATCAAAAATTTTAGGTTTAGTGGCTAAAGCTTTTCTAACGCTTTCTCTTACATTCCAAACTCCAACTGGTAAAATATATCCTGGATGAATTTCTCTTAAAGTTAAAGCTGAAGCTTGCTTTTTTTCTTTAACAAGTTTTTCAGCAACAGCAAGTCTTGCTGCATAATAGCATCCTCCAACATTAGCATATTCAATTCGCCCTTTATATCCTTCATAATCCCCCATTAATGCTGGTTTTACTCCATTTTTATTCCATGCTGTTCCAGGAAACCATGCTTCAATCCATTCAAAACTCCATTTTTCAGGCATTAAAATAGTTAAAAAAATATTATCTAAATTTTTAAAAACATAAACTTGATATTCATTTATTATATCAAAATTTTTTAATTCATTTATTAAATGTTTTGAAATTGTATCATCAACAGCTGTAATACTCCATCTTGTTGGAACAAGCTTTCTTTTAAATCCTAAACCAAACATTCCTAAACTAAAGCATTTTTGAATTGAAGTTATTGGTTCTCCAGCTTTATAAAGCGTTATTATTGCTTCAGATGCTTTTAAATCCTTATCAAAATAAGCTTTTTCAATTCTTTGATTAACATGGGGATTTCCTAATTCTAAATGCTTTAAAGGAGCTGAAGGTCCAAAAGGTTGAGTTTCATCGCTTAACACAATTGTTCCCTTAGGTTTTCTTTTAAAAACAGCTAAAGCATCTACAGGGGAATCGCTCATAGCTAATTCTTGAAGAGAAAGCAAAAATTTATCAGCATTTAATGCAGCTTCAGCATTCATTAAAACTTTTCCTCTAATTAACATTGATCTAAAATCTACAATTTCATCTATAGTTTTACCAATCCACATTTCTGGAAAATCTAAAATTTTAGTATCTCCTTGTTGGGGTGGAATTAAAGGTCCGATGCTTAACTTGGGATATCCGCTCCATCCAACAAAAACTCCTGGAGGGCTTGAACCATAAATGCTTTCAGAATCAATAAGTTTATAACATTTAATTAAAGAAAAAGATTTAACAATAATTGGGCAACGGGATTTACCGCAAAGCATTCGCCCCCCTTTGCATAAAAGACAAAGAGGAACATTAGATAAATTCATTAATTTCATAAACTCTCCAAAATCAATTTAAACCTTAAGAAAAAATTGTTTTAACATAAAAATAAATTTTAATTTGCTTTAAATATTATTTTACAAATTTATGCTTAAAATAAAATTTGAAAAACTTCATATACTTAATTTATTATTAAAAGTTTATTGAGGCTTTTAACTTGGGAGTTAACTTAAGCGATTTAATTTCTAAAAAGAAAATAACTTTTGATGAGCTTAAAGGTCGAGTTGTAGCTATTGACGCTTATAATGCTCTTTATCAATTTCTTACAATTATTAGAGGGGCTTCAGGCGAACCTTTAATGGATAGCCGTGGAAGAATAACCAGTCATTTAAGCGGTTTACTTTATAGAACATCAAATTTAATAGAGAAGGGAATTAAACCTATTTATGTTTTTGATGGTAAACCTCCAGCATTAAAAGAGGTTGAATTAAAACGAAGATTAACTATTAAGGAAGAAGCTATAATGAAATATGAAGAAGCCATTAAAAGAGGTGCTTTAGAAGAAGCTAGAAAATATGCTCAAATGAGCGCTAAACTTAAAGATGAAATGGTTGAGGATGCTAAGCAATTATTGAATTTGCTTGGTGTACCTTGGATTCAAGCGCCTTCAGAGGGGGAAGCTCAAGCTGCTTTTATAGCGGCGAAAGGTGATGCTTGGTGTGCTTCAAGCCAAGATTATGATTCATTATTGTTTGGTGCACCTAGGCTTGTTAGAAATTTAACTATAAGCGGTAAAAGAAAGCTTCCTAAAAAAAATGTTTACATTGAAGTTGAGCTTGAGCTTATTGAATTAGATAAAGTGCTTAAGGAGCTTGGTTTAACAAGAGAACAATTAATTGATTTAGCAATATTAATAGGAACAGATTATAATCCTGAAGGCATAAAGGGAATAGGTCCTAAAACAGCTTTAAAGCTTATTAAAGAATATGGAAAGCTTGAAGCAATTAAAATTGATGGTCTTCCAGAAAACTTTCTTGAAATTAGAGAGATATTTTTGAAACCTAAAGTGGAGGAGCAATATGTTTTAAAATGGAGTAAACCAGATGTAAATGGTGTAATTCAATTTTTATGCAAAGAAAGAGATTTTTCTGAAAGCAGAGTTAAAACAGCTCTTGAAAAAATGCTTTCAGGTTTAACTCAGGAAAAAAGAACTTTAGAATCATTTTTTGGTTAATATAATTTAATATTATTCTGAATGAAAACCATATTTTCCAAGAAGCGGAACAAAAGCGCATCCACCTAAATCTTCAATAAAAATTTTTCCATTTAAATCTTTTTTTACACGAAGAAGAGATTGATATCCATATAAACTGCCAACTGGAATAACTAAAATTCCACCGTTTTTAAGTTGTTCAATCAATGGTTCAGGAATTTTTGAAGCAGCAGCTGTAACAAGAATTCTATCGTAAGGCGCTTCTTTTAAATATCCTAATGAACCATCCCCAACAATAACTGTTACATGCTCGGTATAACTTAATTTTCTTAAGTTTTTTTCAGCAAATTCAGCTAATTCTGGAACTATTTCTATTGTATAAACATGTCCCTTTAAAACATTTTCTTTTTTAGGCGCTACAATTTCAGCTATTGTAGCTGCATGATAACCGCTTCCAGCTCCAACCTCCAAAACTTTTAATCCAGGCTTTAACTCTAAAGCTTCATTCATTATAGCAACCATATGTGGTGCGCTTATTGTTTTTCCATATCCTATAGGTAAAGGACAATCTATATAAGCTTCATTTTTTAATTCTTCAGGAACAAATTCCTCTCTTGGAACATTCAGCATAGCCTCCATAACTTCCTTAGTTTTTATTATTCCTTCCCTCTTTAAAGTTTCCACAAGTTTTCTTCTTAATTCTGAAAAATTTTGATTTAAATTCATGGAAAGCTAACCGTTTTTATTAAAGTGAACTATTTAAAAATTAGTTAAGGGGAAATATTTAAAATTGAAGGTTTACGAATTTATTTTAGCTTATGGCCATAAAAAAATTCTTGCAACTCATAAATCAACATTTGAAATTACAAAAGAAGAAAACTTAAGTTATAGAGGAAACTGCATTATCGCTGTTAAAGCAAATAAAAGCGTTTTTGATTTATCTAAAGAGTTTAAAGAATTAGCTAAATTAAGCAAAGCTTTAATAAAGGTTGAATTAGAAGTTGATGGATTAAAAGAGGTAGTGTATGGAAAAGGAAATGAAAACTTATCTTTTCTTAGCCAAAAAGATTTGGTTGTAAGAAAAAGCAATTATGTATGCGATAGAACTTTAATGATTTTTTCTAATAAAGCTGCAGCAGATTTATCTAGAGAGCTTATTAAAAGATTAAAAAATCCTAATCAAAAACTTGAAGTAACATTAAGTGTTGAAGTTTAAATGCTGTATTTAGCAATTATTGTTTGAAGAACATTAGCAGCATTCATTATTGTTTCTGAAGTTCTTGCTAAAAGAGAAAAAACATCTTTATAAAGCATTATTGTTTTATAATCAGCATTTAAATTCACTAATTTTTTAATTAAGTTAAATTCATCATTTATCATAGTATCTCTTAATTCTCTAACTTTTTTAGCTTTTTCTACAGCTTTACTAAAGTTTTCTGAAAAAATTTTTAAAGCTTCATTAAATGATTTTGAAGCTTCAAATAATGTTTCACTCATTTTTAAACCCAATTCAACAATTTCTTTTGGTAATGGAAAATTCTCAAGCAAAATAATATGCCTAGCTACTATTTCGCATCTATCCAAGATTCGTTCAATAGCCTCTATTAACATAAAGTAATCTTCAATAGAATACTTTAATAAAGCACCTTTAAACAACTCTTCCTTTAACTCATCCATTAAAGAATCATCTATAGCTTCAAAATCTATAACTTTTTGAGCGCTTGCTATAGCTTCATTTAAATTTCCTTTACATATCTCCTTTATGGAAATGCATAAAGCTTTTAAAGCTTCAAAAACGCTATTGCTATGTTTATCAAAAATAGTATAAAACTTTTCTTCCTTCATTTTTATTTTCAACCACCAAGTAAATTTATTGCATTAAACAATTTAAATTTAAGCCTAGATAAAAAATAAATTAGCTTAAATCAAGAATTAAAATAAAAATAAAATAGAAGAGTTTATATATTTGCTTTAACCCTCTAAAAATTTTAGGGGATGTTTAAAATGACTTTTATTGGACCCTGGGAAATAGCTTTAATTCTTTTAATAGTTTTAATTTTGTTTGGTCCAAAAAAGCTTCCTGAACTAGCTAAATCTGTTGGGCAAGCTGTAAGAGAATATAAACGTGCTTCAGAAGGTATATTAGAAGATCTTTCCTCTTCAACAGTTAAACCTTCTGTAACTCAAGAAAAACCAATTCAAAATGTTGTTGAGGAAAAAGAAAGAAAGGCTCTTATTGAAGCTGCTAAAAAACTTGGAATAGAAACTGAAGGAAAAACTATTGAACAAATATCTGAAGAAATAATGAAAAAAATTGGAGAAAGCAATTAAAAAAGTTTAATAATTATTATTAAATTTCTTTGCTTTTTAATTTTTTTGTTTTACATTTTAAAATTTTAATGTGGCATATAAAATGAATGATAATGGGAAAAAGCCTTTAGAAGAAAAGAAAATGACTTTTATGGAGCATACAGTGGAACTATTTCAAAGACTTAAAATAATTCTTATAAGTGTTTTTGGATTAGGCCTTTTTGTCGGTTTTTTCCCTATAGATATTACAAAGTTTTTTACAAGCTTTTTTGGTTTTTTACCTTCTAGCGTAGAATATAAACCTTTAGTTTCATTAATTTTTGATAGAATGAAAAAAGATCTTTTACCAAAAGAAGCTTCATTAATAGCTGGAAGCTTTATAGATACAGCTTATGTTTATCTTTTAATTTCAATTTTAATAGGAGTTGTTTTAAGCTCTCCTATAATTGCTTATGAGCTTTATAAATTTTTTAATCCAGCTTTATATCCTCATGAACGTAAATTAGCTGCTAAAATAGTTTTATCTTTTGTAGGATTATTTTTTATGGGAGGGTTTTTATGCTATAAAGCTATTTTACCAATAACCTTTAAAATTTTAATGTGGTTTATTGAAAGTGCAGGTGCTCTCCCATTAATTAACATTAATGATTTTATTCAAATGATTCTTGTTTTAATAATTGGTGTTGGTTTGCTTTACACTTCACCAATTTATATTGTTCTTTTAGTTCAAAAAGGTGTTATGAGCAGCGAATACTTAACTAAAAATAGAAAGTTTATTTATGGCGCTTTCATAATTATAGCTGCTATAGTAACTCCTGATCCAACTATAGTTAGCGATACAATTCTTCTTATACCTTTTGTTGTGCTTTATGAAGCAACTGTTTTAATATGCAAGCATATAGAGAAAAAACGTTTTAAAAAGAATGAAGTTTAAATAATTCATTGAAAATTTTCTCCAGAGAGTTAGGCTTTAAAATTTTAATTAAACTTTTGTGCACACCCGTTTCATATTGAATTGCTTTCTTTCTAGCTTTAATTAAATTCTCTGGTAAACCTAAAACATTAGCTGTCTTTCTTAAAATTATTTTTCTTTCCTCCTCATTTTTTATTTTCATTTCTACAGGAAGCTTAATTGCATATTCTATTAAGTTCCAATCTGTATATGGAAGCCTTGCTTCAACCCTATTATAAGCTGTAACTTTTTCATCCCTTTCATAATTTACTTCATATGCTTTAACAACGCTTTGAAATAAAGCTTTAAAGCAAGCTTCGGCCCCATCCATTTTTAGCATATCTGCAAATTTTTTATATCCTCCAAACAATTCATCAGCTCCTTGACCTAAAAAAATTTTTTTAAAGTTTTTTTGAAAAGCTAGTTTTGAAACCCAAAAAATTGGGATAGCCACTTCAGTTTTCATTAAGTTAGGTTCCTCTATTATCCAAATAATTTTTTTCACAATTCTTTTTAATTCTTTTATAGTAAACAATTGTTTTTCTAAGGGTAAATTTAATTCTTCAGCTGCTTTTTCAACTGTTGCATAATTAAATTTATTTTTAACTCCAACAGTAAACAGCTTAACTTTAACACCTATTTCATTTAAAATATATGCTATTAAGCTACTGTCTATTCCACCTGAAAAAGCTACAGCTGCCTCCTTTAAATCTAAGCTTCTTTTTTTAATTGAGGTTAAAAGCAAATCAGCTAAATTTTTAGCAGCTTCATTAAATTGTTTAAATTCGATTTTAAAATAGGAAAGTTTTTTAAATGTTGTAAAATTAACTTTTCCATTTTTAAATTCAGCTATAGTTCCAGGTGGAAAAGATTGAGGTTTCCTTATACCTATTTTCCATAAAGCTTTTTTTTCTGAAGCTAATGCATAAAAACTGTTGTTTCCCCAATAATATAAAGGTTTTAAGCCTAAAGGATCTCTAGCTACAAGCAATTCATCATTTAAAAAAATTGCTAAAATATATGCTCCATCATTTTCCTTTAAAAAATTTATTAATTCATCTTTACTTTTGATTTCAGGGAAATTTTTAGCATTAACAATTTTTTCCTTAGAGAAAATTTCTCCATCAAAAATGTAAATATAATTGCTTGTTTTTATTGGTTGAGGAGGGTTTAACTCATTAAAAAAATTGTAGCCTATAATTAATTTATCATTTAAATTTTGCGATTTTAACTCATTAATGCTTTTTGAAGTGAAAACTTCATTTTTTAATCCTAATCCAAAAAAGTTTCCTCTATGCTTTAAGCTTTTCATTATTTCAAAAATTTTTAAAGAATCTTCTTTTTTATTTGAGGTTACTATTGAAACTCCACCCATTTTTCACTCAATTAATAATTCTTGCTTGCTTTCCTTTTTTTCCTTAATAAGCTTTAACTCTTCGCTTGTTATTTTTCCACCAACTTGCTCTTTAATTTTTTTTGATAATTTTAAGCCTATAGATGGAACTTTCATTAATTCCATAAGTGATGCTTTCTTTAAATCCTCTATTGTTTTAAATCCTGCGTTAAAAAGCATTCTTGCTCTAATTCTTCCTATACCTTCCAAGCTAGTTAATTGAATTAACTCTTCTTTAACTCCATATTTAACCCTAATAGCAAGTTGATTTAATTGATTTAAAAAATTTTTAAGGTTAAATAGTTTAGCTAATTCATAGGTGGCATAAAGAAGCCAATTAGCTGCTTCAACTAATCTAAATAAATCTCCAGGTTCAACATTGTAGGCTTTTAAAATAGCTTCTTCAGATGCTTCATTTATCCAATCTAATAATACTTTAGCGCATTTTACCTCAGCCAGAAATTCTTCATCATATGTATATTCTGGAATATTAACCATAAATTCATTTATATGGGTTAAAGCAAACTCATTAAGTTCCTCAATTTCTTTTCTTCTTGGGTAAAGTTTAGGTGTTATATCAGGTGTGCTGGATATTAAATGAATAAAGCTAAATTCTGTAACTTTCTTAGCTGAATTAAATAAGCCATTTCTAATTATTACAGCTGATAAAGGGTCAATATAAAGTTCTGAAACTCTTTTTCCAAAGATGGTAGCTTCAATTAAATCTTCGCTTTTTGCATTAATTAAATCCTCTTTAATTAAAAAGGATAAAATTTTATTTAATTTTGCTTTTATAGATTTGCTTTCATATTGTTTAGCAAAAAATGTTTTTGAAAAAAACTTCATTAAACCTTTTTTGCTATAGGCAAATCCTGAAGCTATTACAGCTAAAACATGCGGTCTAAGAACTTTTTCTATAGCCAATTTAGAATAAATTTTTTCAGGCTCAGATAAAACATAACTTTTCATTAAATAATCTGCTTCATCCTCAGTTTTAGCTATTAAAACTGATTCTCCAAAATTATCATATTTTGGTCTTCCAGCTCTTCCGCATAATTGTTTATATTCTAAAACTGAAATTGGATATCTGCCATAACCAGGTTCATATCTTTCATAACTGCTTATTACAACTGTTCTAGCTGGAAGGTTAACTCCTGCAGCTAAAGTTGGTGTAGCCACTAAAATTTTTATTTTTCCAGATTTAAAAGCTTCTTCAACAATTTTTCTATGGTTTGCTTCTAAACCTGCATGATGAAAAGCGCTTCCTTTTTTAATAACCTCTGCTAAAGCCTCGCTTAAACTTGTTTTTTCTCCTGTAGAAAGAATTTGAGAAGCAACTTCCTCAAGTGTTTTAGATGGTTTTTTAGAAAAAAGCTTTCTTAAAGCTAATCCTGCTTTCACAGCTAATTTAACAGCGTTTCTTCTATTTTCAGCAAAAATTAATGTTTGTCCTCCATCCCTTACAGAATTCAAAGCCACATCTATAACTGGATCATTAAAGTATTCCTTAATAGGTTTTATGGAACCATCTTTAAATTTGATTTCTCCATTTAAATATATGCCTTCCTTTAATGGAACTGGACGCCAATCAGTTTTTATTGGAATAGCATTAATCCATTCAGCAATTTCTTCAACATTTTTTATTGTTGCGCTCAAAGCTAAAATTTGCGTTTTTGGATTAACTTGCATTAATCTAGTTAAAAGAATTTCTAATGTTGGCCCTCTAGATGGATCTGTTAAAAGATGAATTTCATCAATTACAATTGTTGAAACATCTTTTATCCATTGAGCTTTATGTCTTAAAAGGCTATCAGCTTTCTCATTTGTAGTTAATATTATATCATATTTGCTTAACCATGGATCGGAACTATCGTAATCTCCTGTTGAAATTGCAACTTTAATTTTTTCTCCATTAGGTTTTATTAATCCATCATATTCTTTAAATTCTTCATATTTTTCATTTGTTAAAGCTTTTAAAGGTGTTAAATAAAGAGCTTTTCCACCTAACTTAAAAATATTGTTTAAAATGCAAATTTCAGCTATTAAAGTTTTTCCGCTGGCTGTTGGACTTGCTAAAACCACATTTTTTCCTTCAAGAACTCCAGCTTTAACAGCATCTTCTTGCGGTGGATAAAGCTCTATATAACCTTTTTTTAAAAAAGCTTCTTTAATAAGCTTTGGAATATTTAATTCTTCTATTTTCAATTTTTAAATCCTTTCTTTATGGGGTTGTACGCTTTAAAAATCCTGGTTTAGGCGTATATAAAAGGCCTTCCTTAAGCAATTGATTAACTGCTTTTTTAACATCCTCTTCTTTTAACTCAAACTTTTCAACTAAAGTTTTATATAGTTTTTGTTCTTCTACAGCTCCATCTTCATCTTGAAGCTCAGCTATAGCAGCTCTTACAATTTGCATTGTATCTCTTAAGCTTTTGGGTTTTCCAGTCATAATCACATCTATATCTATTTTTCCTGTTGTTACATCAATTCCAACATTTTGAAGGGAAGCATTCATAAGTTTAATTATAGCTTTAGCATCCTCGGCTTTAACTTCAGTTCTTAAAGCTGCTCTTGCTCTAGCTTCAGCTAATCTAACTAAAGCCTCCAATTGACGAGGTGTAATAGCAATTGGAGAATCTTGAGATGAACCTGAAGAAGCCCTCATTTTAAGATAAAAACTTTTTAATTCTTTAACTGCTTCATCAGTTAATTTAGGTTCAATCTTCTTAGCATAACTAATATATTTTCTTAATAATTCAGGTGGTATAGGTGCAGATTCTGGAGATTCCCTTTTTTGATGCAAACTTAAAATATGCGTTGACATTTTATCATCTATTTCAGGGTTAGGTTCATCCTTCATAACGAAAATTAAATCAAATCTTGATAAAATTGTTACTGGAAGATTAATGTTTTCTGTTATAAGCCTATATGGATCATATCTACCTAAAGCTGGGTTAGCAGCCGCTAACACTGAAGCTCTAGCATTTAAAGTTGCTACTATTCCACCTTTAGCTACGCTTACAGTTTGCTGCTCCATAGCTTCATGCATTGCAACTCTATCTTCAGGTTTCATTTTATCAATTTCATCTATACAGGCTACTCCTTTATCAGCTAAAACTAAAGCTCCAGCCTCCAAAACCATTCCTCCAGATTTTTCTCTGATTACAGCTGCTGTTAAACCTGCAGCTGTGCTTCCTCTACCGCTTGTATATAAACCTCTAGGAGCTATTCTAGCAACATATTGAAGAAGAGCACTTTTGGCTGTTCCAGGATCACCAACTAAAAGCACATTTATATCTCCTCTAATTGTTACTCCATCTGGTAAATGCTTTCTTACACCACTAAATAAAAGATATAAAATTGCTTCTTTAATTTCAGGATAACCATAAATTGATGGAGCAATAGATTTAATTAATTTTTCATAAACATCTTTTGATGAAGCTATTTTTTTAATTTCCTCTTCCTCTTCAGGTGTTATTTCTATATCCTCTAATTCTCTACCTTGAGTGTCTATAAAATTAGCATCTAAATAAAGTTCAAAAGTTCTTAATTTACCACCTCTGCTTGAAGCTTCCTGTTTAGCTCTTACAATACCTGTTAATGTTATTCTATCTCCTGGTCTAGCTACATCAACCAAATCATTTGTTACTTCAACATCCATTACTCTAGGAAGTTGCCCTGGAGGTAAATCTTCAGGTTTTTCTTGAATTCTTAATTCTTGATGATTTATAAATGTTGATTCTTTTTCTATAAAATCGAAGGCTTTACCTTTGCATTGAGGACAAAATGGAACAGTTTTCATTAAAAAACCTGTTTGTTCAACATGAATTAAGGCGTCGCATTTTCTACATCTAAAGGCAGCTTTTGTTAATAAAGGTTTTACAGGGGTTGCTCTTACAACTATTCCATCAACAGTCACTAATGTTCCAATTAAATCTGAACCTATAGCTCTTATAGAAGTTTTATCTAAGGTTTTTCTAAATCTAACAAAAACTGTTTTAAGTTGCTCAGCATATTCAGGATCCTCAATTTTTAATTGAGCCCAAGCTGATTTACTTGCATAAACTAGAAATTCATCAGGTTTTTGAACAATTTCCCTTGCTAAACTGCTATCAAAAGAAACTAAATCTTCAAAATCTACAATTAAAGATTTAGATTCTATTAAAGCCATTTGAGCTAATCTTTTTCTATATTTATATTCTCCAGATTCAGTTTTAAAGCTGCTAAAAAACTCTTGAAATTTAACTTCTGGATTCGCTTCTTCAGTTATCAAATTTCCTCACTTAAAATTGTTTTTTTCCATTCATAAATTATATTGCGCAATCCTTCATATAATTGCATTTCTTCAATTGTTAAATTTGATAAAATGTTTTCTGGAACTGAAGGTGATGAAGCTAAAGAAGCGATTTTTCTAATTCTACAATTAATAATATCTCTAGAAATATTTAATGCTTTTTCATAATCTTTAAGCTTGCTCGGCTCCTTTTTAGCTTCCATAGAAAGCCTATAAAGAAAACGTTTTAAATTACAATAAAAATTTTTATTTAATTTAGGAAGCTGCCTAGAGGTTGGTAAAGTTTCTTTCCAATGAATTTTAGATAAATTTACTAAAGTTATTTCTTCCTCTTTAAATTTAGCTAAATTTAAATTTACTAATGTTTCAGCAATCCAATAGCTTACTTCAATTTCTTGCCCAGCTTTAAAAGATTCAATTTTTCCATTAATTAAAGCAATATTATCTAAATCCTTTAAAATAATAATTTTAACTAGTGAATTTAAAAATTCTAATTCTGTATTTTCTAAGGTTTCGCTTAGTTTTTTACTCAATTAAATTTACCGCCTAAAACCTTCCAACTATTTATTAAACAAATTACTTTAATCATTAAATTGAATTAAATTAATTTATTTTTAATTTTGTAAAATAATTGGGGAAAATTCACTTTCTTTTTATGAAAACGCTTAAAATTGTTTTTCTTTATGTTAAATAAAGATTTTGAAAGCTAAAGATTTAAAAAACTTTAAATTATTATAAGTGTAAAATTATTCCTTTCATTAAAAAGCGTTAAAATACATTGTTAAGAGGCGACTTAAATGTATAAAATACTTAAAAAAATGCAGTTATGCCCTATAGTTTACTTAATTGAGGTTGAAGCACCTTTAATCGCTAGAAAAAACAAGCCTGGACAATTTGTTGTTCTTAGAGTGCATGAAAAAGGGGAACGAATACCTTTAACTATTGTTAATTCTGATGAAAAACGTGGAAGCATAACTTTAATTTTTCAAGTTGTAGGAAAAACAACAAAGCTTTTAAGTAAGCTTAATGAAGGCGACTATATAATGAATATTGTTGGACCTTTAGGTAAACCAACTGAAATAGAGCATTATGGAACAGTTGTTTTAATTGGAGGCGGTGTAGGCGCTGCTGAAATATATCCTGAAGCTAAAGCTTTTAAAGCTGCTGGAAACTATGTAATAGGGATAGTTGGCGCTAGAACTGCAAATCTTCTTATCTTAGAAAATGAATTAAAACAGGTTTGCGATGAATTTTATATAACTACAGATGATGGATCAAAGGGGCATCATGGATTTGTAAGCGATATTTTAAAGCAATTAATTGATAAAGGTGTTAAAATAGATTTGGTTTATGCTGTGGGTCCAACAATAATGATGAAAGTAATTTCTAATTTAACTAAACCATATGGAATTAAAACTTTAGTAAGCCTTAATCCAATAATGCTTGATGCAACAGGAATGTGCGGTGTTTGCAGAGTTAAAGTTGGTGGAGAAATAAAGTTTGCATGCGTTGACGGTCCAGAATTTGATGGACATTTAGTTGATTTTGATTTATTAATGGCTAGACAAAGAACTTATTTAGATGAAGAAAAAAAGATTTTGGAGCTTTATGAAAAAATGGAGAAAAGTTAATTGGAAGGGGATAAAATTTGAAATCTTCTATTGAAAGATTTAAAAGAACACCTATGCCTAAGCAACCTCCAGAAGTTAGAATTCATAATTTTAATGAGGTTGCATTAGGTTTTACACCTGAACAAGCAATGAATGAAGCTAAAAGATGCCTTCAATGTCCTGAACCTAAATGCATAGGTGGATGCCCAGTAGAAATAAATATTCCATTATTTATTAAGCAAATAGCTGAAGGAGATTTTGATGCTGCTATAAAAACAATTAGGGAAACAAACAATCTTCCAGCTATCACTGGTAGAGTTTGCCCTCAAGAAGTTCAATGCGAAGGTGTATGCGTTTTAGCTAAAAGAAATGCTCCTATAGCTATAGGAGCCTTAGAAAGATTTGCAGCCGATTATGAATTAAGCAAAGGTGGACCAAAAGTTGATAATATTGCAAAGAAAACAGGGAAAAAAGTAGCTGTTGTAGGTTCAGGTCCAGCAGGTTTAACTGTTGCAGGTGATTTAGCTAAGTTAGGTCATGAAGTAACAATATTTGAAGCTTTACATGCGCCTGGAGGAGTTTTAGCTTATGGAATTCCAGAATTTAGATTGCCTAAATCAATTTTAAATGCTGAAGTAAACTATGTTAAAAAACTTGGTGTAGAAATAAAGCTTGATGTAGTTATAGGAAGAACATTAACAATCGAAGAGCTTTTTAAAATGGGTTTTAACGCTGTATTTATTGGAACCGGCGCCGGCTCACCCAAATTTTTAAATATTCCAGGAGAAGAATTAAATGGTGTATATTCTGCTAATGAATTTTTAACTAGATGCAATTTAATGAAAGCCTATAAATTTGGTGAATATGATACTCCCATTAAAGTTGGAGAAAATGTAACTGTTGTTGGAGCAGGCAATACAGCTATGGATTCAGCTAGAACAGCTTTAAGGCTTGGAGCAGCAAGCGTAACAATTGTTTATAGGCGTACAGAAGCTGAAATGCCTGCTAGAGCTGAAGAAGTGGAAAATGCTAAGGAGGAAGGTGTAAAATTTCAATTGTTAACAAACCCTGTTAAATTAATTGGGGAAAACGGCTGGGTTAAAAGAATGGAATGCATAAAAATGCAATTGGGAGAAGCTGATGAATCAGGAAGAAGAAAACCTGTTCCAATTCCAAACTCAAACTTTTATTTTGATACAGATCAAGTAATAATTGCTATTGGAAGATACCCAAATCCCATAATAGCTCAAACAACTAAAGGTTTAAAAGTAAATAAAGAAGGTTTAATAATAACTGATGAATATGGAAGAACAAACATAAAAGGAATATGGGCTGGAGGAGATATAGTAACTGGAGAAGCAACAGTAATAAGCGCTATGGGAGCTGGAAAAAAAGCAGCAAAAGACATTCATGAATATTTAATGAAGCTATAACCTCTTTTTATAAGCAACTTTTATTTTTTTATATTCTTTGAGTTATACTTAATTAATCTAGCTTTAAATCAATTAACCCTTATAAAATATATTGAAAAACTTTATTGCAGTAAGCTTTTTGTATGAAAGCATTAAAATAATGAGTATGAATAATGAGGCTGCGGAAGAATTATTTTTAAAGCTTGCTAGAAAGTTAAAGACTTTTAATTATTTAAAGGAGGCTTTAAAGCAAATTCTTTTATACAATATTTTTTAACTTTTCTTTCGCTAAGGTATTTATCATTATTTATTTTATATTGCTTAGTTTTAAACAGAAAAATCAACTTTTTCTTTTTTAAAGAGGATTTTTCCCTTCTTTATAACTTCCTCAATAAATAAATTGTTTTTCTTCATTTCTTCAAATTCTTCTTTTGTATAACCTATTGGCTCTATTGGTATATTGAATTTATTTAAATCCATTAACAGTTTTATTCTTTCTAAAAAATCTTCTTTAAAATCTGCCACCACTAAAATATCTATATCTGAACCTTCATTTATATCGTTTTTAGCAAATGAACCGAATAAAATAATAAGCTCAGGATCCAATTTTTCACTTACCTCTTTTACATAGCTTTTTATTCCTTTAAAAACTTCTCCACTTCTTTTAATATCGATTCTGCGTAAAACACGCATTTTTCACCTATACCTCTTGTATAATATTTATATGCTGGACCTTTAGGATAAAAATTTGGGTATCTTGAAGCTATATAATGCCTATCTAACTCTTTACCTTCATCAATAAATTTTTTAAAATTTTCCTCAATTTTAGATGATTCTTCAAGCAATTCAGTAACTGAATGCGTAATTAACGCTCTATATCCTTTTGAATATAAAAAGCCTTTTAAAGCTTTTTCAGCTGATTGCTGAGCGAAAAAAGCACAAGCATAATAGTTTCCATCCTTTAAGCAATCTTTAGCCGTTTTTAAATCTGCTTTAGCTTGATCTAACCATCTTAAGCCTTCTTCTAAATTCCCCACATTTTCACCTCCAAAAATAATTAGGAAATTTATTGAGGTTTTTATTATAAAGAAAGCAAAAATGTTGAGATTTCCATTTTTTTAAACTTGCTATATTAATTTTTGAATAGTTAATATTTCTAAGCTTTTATTTTTTAGAATTATCCTTTTATAGCACCCTTAGTTAAGCCTTGAACAAGATATTTCTGAAGGAATATAAATACAATTACGACTGGAATTGTAATAAATATTGATCCAGCCATCATCGGGCCCCATCTAATTTGCTTTTCTCCAATAAATATCGCAAACATTCCTGCTGGTAAAGTTCTTAATTCATTAGCATGAATTATAGTGATAGCAAACATAAATTCATCCCAAGCGGATAGGAAATTAAATAAAGCTGTGGCTATAATGCCAGGAAGTATTAATGGTAATGTAATTCTCATCATTGCAGAAAGCCTTGTGCAACCATCAACCATAGCTTGCTCTTCAAGATCTATTGGTATACTATCAAAAAAGCCTTTAAGCATCCAAACAGCAAATGGTAATGCAAAGCACATATATGTCAAAATTAATCCCCAAAGATTCAACATACGAATTTTAACTAGCAATGCATATAAAGATATAAGCAATAACACCATTGGAATCATTTGTGTAGCAAGCACCCAAAGCATTAAAGCATCACGACCGGTATATCTAAACCTTGAGAAAGAGTATGCTGCTATAAGAGCAACAAATAAACTTAATAAGGAAACTGCCGTTGAAACTATTAAGCTATTTCTAAAAAATTTAAGAAAGATACCATTGGCAATCGTAAAGGTATAACGAAAATTATCTAATGTTGGATTTTTTGGAATCCATTGAGGAGGTATTTTAAATAAATCTTCAATAGGCTTAAAAGCTGTTGAAAGCATCCAAAAAACTGGAAAAAGAGTAATAATCACAGCAATTATTAATATTAAGTAAATACCAATCCATTTAAATGAATAAGCTTTCATCTTTTTTCTCCTCCCATAATAAGTCGCAAGTATATAATTGTTAAAATCAATAAAATCATAAGCCATAAAGTGCCATAGGCTGCCGCATAACCAAAATCATAAGCTTGAAAAGCTAGCTTATATATTCTAATAACAAAAGTTTCTGTTGAAAACATGGGGCCTCCTTGAGTAGTAACCCAAATTAAAGTAAAGTTTTGAGACTCCCATATAAAAGATAATATTGTTACTAATATTATAATTGGTTTAAGAAGCGGTAAAGTAATATGCCTAAATCTATTTAAAGCATTTGCACCATCCACTTTAGCTGCTTCAATTAAATCTGGAGGAATTGTTTGCAATCCTGCAAGCAGCATTAACATTGCAAATGGAAAACCCTTCCATACATTAGCTAATATAAGGGAGGGCATAGCAATTTTCGGATCCATTAACCATGATTTAAATGCTGCTATTATTCCTAAATCTTTAAGAATCACATTTAATATGCCGAATTCAGGATTAAATATCCAATACCATAAAAATGCTGCGACTATTGATGGTATAACCCAAGGAGTTAAAAGGATGCCTCTAAAAAAATTTCTATATTTTATTTTTTCATTCAATATTAAAGCTAAGATAAAACCTATAATAAATTGACCAGCAACGGAACCTGTAGTCCAATATATGGTGTTAAATAATGTTTTTCCAAATAATGGATCTTTAAACATTTTTTGATATTGAGCTAATCCTACAAATGGCATACCAACCTCTGGCTTTGTTAATTGAAAAAAATGAAAGCTATATAATATTGTTTGAATTAAAGGCCATCCTGTAACAAGAATTGTAATTAATATTGTAGGGGCTACCAAAATTAATGGAAAAAAAAGAGAAGAGGAGTTTTTATGAGTATATTTAGCCTTTTTAGCCCTCTTCATTTTTTCACTCAATTCCATAAAGAATTTCAAGGTTTCTTTGGCATTCATCCATAGCTTTTTGAGGGTCAGCACCTTGCATAATTATTGATTGAAAAGCTGAAAGAATAAAGCCTGCAGCAGCATCATATAATTCTGGTTTTATCTCCCACATTATATTATTTCTTGTATAAGGCGCAATATTTTCTGCGAATATTCTAAAGAATGGTATTTGAAATTCTGGCCAAGTTTTATAGTATGATTGAATTGCTGGCATAAAACCAGTATCTTTCATAAACATTTTAAGAAATTCTTCATCGCTAGTTAAATATTTAATCCACTTCCAAGCTAAATCTTTATTTTTACTTGCTTTAAACATCACGCGTATAAGGCTATCAGGAAAAGTCTCGCTTTTACCAGAGACGGGTCCTTTAGGAATTGGACATACAGTGTAATCTTCCCGAGGCATTCCAAGGCTATCAAGTATACCTAGCATCCATGGACCATCAAACCACATTCCCAACTTATTTTCAGCGAAAGAAACTCTTAAATCCCTAATGAATAATCCTGTAGGCATATATTTATTATCATAATGCCCCCATTTTAACCATCTCATTGCTTCAACAACAGGTTTACTATTTACTGTAGGTTTTCCTTCTTTATCCATTAAGTCTCCACCAAATCCCCAAATTATTGGGCATAGATAGTCAACAGCAAGCGTAGGATAAATAGTGCTTGTTCCAAATCCATATATCTCTGGTCCTAAATTGCTTATTTTTACTATTGCTTCTTCAAATTCTTCCCAGTCTGGTCCAGTCTTCTGTTCAGGCCAGCTTTTATAATAATCCATAAGCCCTGCTTTTTCAAAAAGCTTTCTGTTTAAAAGCATTCCATTAGGGCATGGACTACCTAGTAAACCATATATTTTCCCTTCATACATTCCTTGCTTTAAATTAGCTTCTCCCAACTCTTTCTTAAGCTCCTCATCTAAATATTCATCAAATGGTTCTAAAGCTCCCATATCTATAAGAGGTTTAATAGCCACCATTTCGCTGGTCACTAAACCTGCATCAGGAATATCGCCTGCACCTATCATAGCTATAAGTTGCGATTTAGTTGTTTCCCAATGTACTTCAATCCACTTTATATCTTCCACTTCAGGATTCATTTTTTTAAAGGTTTCAGTAGCATATGCGAGGCTTTTCCCCCCTCCAGCTGAAACTTCTGTCCATAAATAATCCACATATCTTAACGTAACTTTCTTTTTTGGAGCAGCTGCAGGTGCTTTACCTGCATAATATCCCCCCACTCCTGCTGCAGCAATAGCTGCAACCGCTACTCCTGCACCAACATATTTTAAATATTTACGCCTAGAAATAGCTTTTTCTTCACTCATAGATCCTCCCTATTTTTAGGTTATAGTATATCCTATTTAAAACTTTCGATAAATATTAAACCACTCTAGAAAAAGGTTGTATAAATAGCGAAAATTTTGTTTTTACTTTTTCGTGAATAGCTTAAATTTACCTTGAATTTTATTAAGGTAAAAAATCTTAAAACTATGAAAACGTTAATTAATCTATAAAGCTATTATTTTTATAATCTATTTAATATAGCTGTTATTTGCTCTCGTATATCGCCTTTTTCTACAAATTTTTTTTCGAATATTGCTCCTCCTATAGTAAATGCCCAAATATTATTTTTCTTTAATTCTTCTATTTGGTTAAAAGTTGTTACATTGCCTGCTATTATTAAAGGCACCTTTAACTCTTTTACAGCTTTATTTAACAGCATTTTTTGATCTCCCGTATACCTATATAAAAGAAGGTTTATTCCATTTACACCTAATGCTTCCGCTTCTTTACCATCATTAATTATTTCTTCTATGGAGCCTTGTAAAATGCATGGATGATCAACAATTTTCCCAATATAAGGAAAATATTTTATTTTACTTTTCTTTTCTCTTAAATACTCTAAAGTTTTCTTTGTATATTGGGGCACTCCACCTATAAGATTATCCACGCCCACTTTAAGCGCAAGATTTACACCTTTAAAATGTTCCTCCTCACTATAAGTAACAACCTCTAGAAAACTTGTTAATCCATACTTCCTTATTCTACTAAACAATTCAACATATTGATTTAAGCTAAGGCCAACATCCTTACAACCAATAAAACGTAAACCAGTATCCTTAACTTCCTCAAGAACCTCCAATGCATTAGGCACAGTAACATCATGATGCGTTAACATAAATATAAACTCAGTCATTTTTACTTCGCCAACACTTAATTATTTAAGCTTTCATATATAAATTTTTTACTAAAGACCAAAATTAAATAAAAAATTAGTTAAATCTGTTTTTGTAAAATTTCTAATGCCTTTTCAATAGAGGCTTTATTATGAACTATTTCCTTAATTCCTTTAATCATGCCAGCAGGATTCTTATGCTGCCATATATTTCTTCCAAAAATTACTCCTTTAGCTCCAGCATCTTGTGCTTCCTTAACCATTTGAAATACTTCCTTAGGATCTTTTTTAGCTCCTCCAGCGATTAAAATGGGAATTGGAGAATTCTCTACAATTAAAGCAAACCTTTTCATATCGCTTATATATGGGCATTCTATTCCATCAGCTCCAAGCTCTAAAGCAAGTCTTATCCCTTTTTCAGCAAATTCTGAAGGTAAGGGCTCAATTAAAACAGGAATACCAAAATTATGTGCTTCCTCAATAATTCGAGCTAAATACTTCATATTTTTTTCCAGCAATAACGGATTTTTTCTTCCAAGAATTAAAAATGCATCAAGAGCATCTGCACCCAACTTCACCATTTCAGAAACACTAAACAATTGATCTTGCATAATCCCCCTCATTTCTCCATTTGTTATTGAAACATCATAAACATCTGGAGTAATGATTTTTTTAAGATTTGGATTCTTCATTAATTCTTCATGAAAATGATAAAGAAAGCCCTCACTTATTCTTACACCATCAGGTTCTCCATTTAAAACTTTAAGCAAAGTTAATCTTGGGTTTTCAAATCCTTCTAAGATGCCATATTGCAATCCATGATCCAAAGCCACTATCACTGCTTTACCAGTATCTGGACGTAAAATTTTCGTAATAAGCTTGGCCATTCTAACATTCCCTTTCAATTTTAGTAATTATACATAACCACTCTTATATATTTTTGGTTTAATATAAAAAGGTTTATAAATTACTTATCTTCAATTTTAATTGGAGGTTTCTTTTTATGGGTGAGGAAAAGAAAGGGGAAAAGGCTATTTCTAGGCGTAAGTATTTGGGTGCGGTTGGAGGCTTAGCTGCTGCAGCTGCTGTTGGTTGGGGTTTAGCAGGATATTTAGCTTCTAAACCTACAGCACCCGCAGCTGTAAAAACAGTAACAGAAACAAAAACAATAACAGCAATGCCTACACCAGCAGTAACACCAACTCCTGTAAGAAAGTTAAAGATTGGCTTTTCACCTTATTACGTAGATGATGATTGGTATAGAGTAGATGTTAAAGGTGCTGAATTTTATGCAGAAGACCATGGAAATGAATTGTTAATACTAAACCCACATGGAGACCCTGAAACCCAAATTAAAAATGTAAAATACATGGTTGAGAGCGGTATAGACGCTTTAATCATAAGTCCGACAGATCCCAAAGCTTTAACAGAAACCATAGATTGGGTAGCTAAGGATAAAAAGATACCTGTAATCTGTACTAATACTGATGCTGAGACTGCTTCAATAGCTATAACTGTTATGTCAGGTACTGTGGAAATTGGGGAAATGATTGCTGAAGCTATGGTTAATGCAGTAAAAAAAGATGGGGTTGAATTAGAAGGTGATGTATTTGTTGCAAGCGGACCTTATGGTGAAACTCAGGCTAGAATGCTTTGGGAAGGATACAATAATGTGCTTGGAAAATATTCTGGTCTAAAACTGCAGAGGTTTGAATGTCCTACTTGGGGAGCTGATGAAGCACAAAAAGCTATAGTCGATGCAATTAAGGGGATTGGTAAACCCTTAATGATTCTAGGAACAAATATGACGACAACGCTTGGATGTGTTGAGGGTGTTAAGAGAGCAGGATTTGCTATTCCGAGAGGTAAATCGGGACATATATACGTAGGAGGTTTTGACTGTTCTAAAGCTGGAGCAGAATATATAAAGGAAGGCTTGCTTGATGCAGTTTCAGATGTGCCTAATCCACATTGGGAGGGATTAGGCCAGTATTTCGCAAGGCTAGTTGTTGAAGCATTTGGTCATAGATGGTTGAGAACCGGGGGGATTATAGTCACTCCTGAAAATGTTGATACATATGAAGGTTGGTATGTATTAGTAGATAAGTGGCTTGTTTAAAATGGAACCATTATTAAGGCTGAGAAACATTCATAAATGGTTTGAAAAGGTTCACGCATTAAATGGGATAAATTTAGATGTATATCCAGGAGAAATTGTTGGGCTTATTGGAGATAATGGAGCGGGTAAATCAACCCTTGTAAAAATTTTATCAGGAGTCTTACGCCCTGACGAAGGAGAAATTTTCTGGGAAGGTAAGAAAGTTAAAATATCATCAGTTCAAGATGCTAGAAAACTAGGAATTGAAACCGTACATCAGGAGAGAGGCTTTGTAGACTGTTTTAGCATATCTAAAAATATATTTCTTGGAAGAGAACCAAAAAAACCACTCTTTTTTTTAAAGATTGTGGATTATTGCAAAATGAGGGAGGAAGCGCAAAAAGTAATTAACTGGCTAAATTTAAAAGTAGATCCCGATCAAGAAATGAGATTTGCTTCTGGAGGGGAAAAGCAAGGTGTAGTTGTAGGAAGAGCTATGTACTTTAAAGCAAAATTAGTTATTCTAGATGAGCCTACTCGAGCATTATCAGTAGCTGGAGTGGAAAGGGTATTAGAATTTACTGAAGCATTAAAAAACTCTAGGATTTCATGTATATTTGTTACTCATACCCTTCATCAAATTTTTAAAATTGCAGATAGATTTGTAATTTTATATAGAGGCGAAAAGAAGCTTGATGTTGAAAAAAAAGAATTCTCTTCTGCTGAGGAACTTGAGGCAAAGGTTCTAGAAATAATTAAGGTGCATTAAAATGAGGTTAAGTATAGAAAAAGTTACTCTCTTTTTCCTAGATCAAATGGCTTGGCTACTTGTAGCATTATTTTATTTATCATTCATCATTTTAAGACCAAGCGCTATGTTAAATTTAAGCACTTTTAGATTTTTACTTTATTCCTCTGTTCCACTTGGTTTTTTAGTTGTCGCTGAAGCCATTCCATTAATAACTGGTAATTTTGATTTATCGGTAGGGCAAATAACTGGATTGGCGGCCATGGCAGCTGCATATATTTTGCTGCGCAATCCCAATTTTAATTTTATTCTTGCTTTCATTATGCCCTTTGTTTTTGGCACTCTTTGTGGCGCATTAAATGGATTTTTAGTTGGGCTTATAAATTTTAATCCTTTCCTTGTCACGTTAGGTACATCTCTTTTGTTTGATGGATTAACTCTCATGATTCATCCACAATCAATTTGGGGATTAGATTTACCAAGATATTATGTCTCATTTGGATCAAATGAATATATAGCCCTCCTCTTTTTTATTATGGTTCTACTGATTTTAGGATTAGCACTCAGATATTCAAGAACCGGAATTCATATTTATGCAACAGGTGGAGATAGAGTATCAAGTGAGATGTTGGGAATAAAGACTAATTGGATTATCTTTTTAGCTTATACAATTGCCGGGTTTCTTTGTGGAGGAGCAGCTTTAATATATACAGGGTTTTGTAATGGTGTTCCACTTAACTTAGCAGATGGAGCATTATTTCCAGCTTTTGCAGGAGCTGTAATTGGAGGGATTTCTCTTGCAGGTGGAAGAGGATCTGTTATTAATGCTTTTGGAGGGTGCCTTGTTGTAGGAACTCTTGAAGCAGGTTTAACGATGTTTGCTATTTCCCCAGAAATGAGGAAAGCTGCGATGGGAATTCTAGTCATCTTCGCAATATTATTAGATCGGCTGAGAATTACTTATAGAGATAAGCTCTTAAGACCTAAATAACGAATTATTCTATCTTTCTTTATAAGATAAGGATAACAATACAATTTGACTTATATAATATTATGCCGCGTTTTTGTTATAGTTTATTTTATTCTAGCACCCACTTTAAAGGGTATCTACCATAGTTTTTAAATGTTTCATACATAGCTATTATGTTAGATAATGGAACGTCGGCTCCTATTTCTCCGCATCCTATTAAACCTCCATCAAAATTTCCAAAAGCTTTTATTATTTGCTTCACATGTTTTACAACATCGTTTGGAGTACCAAATGGTAAAATATGTTGGCAATCAACATCACTTCGAAAACATACTTTCCCACCAAATAATGTACTCAACCTTTCTATTCCCATTATTGTCATTTGAACATTTAATACATCTATCCCCATTCCTATCAACTCTGGAAGTAAGTCTATTATATAACCATCGCTATGAAATTGTACAAACATGCCTTTTTTATGAGCTGTATCTATCATTCTTTGATAAAATGGCTTAAAAAAATTTTCTAAAAACTTCTGGATCAATTATTAAACCTCGTTGATGGCCTAAATCGTCTCCAAGGAAGACTTCATCCACCCCTATTTCTCCCCATCTTTTTATTCGCTCAATGTTATAATTCATGATCTTCTCAGCTAATCTATTCAATTCTTTTGGAAGTTTGATCAAATCTCTCATAAGATTTTTGAATCCCCTTAACCATTGAAGCCTTTCAAAAAAACATATATAGTCAACAGTGTAATATTTTTTATGTCCTTCTTTTTTTAAGGAATTTTCTACTTGCTCGAAAAATGGATCGTTAAGAGGATTTGGAGGTTCATAATTTTTAAGAGAATCCCAACTTTCAAGCGGATGTCCTACAACTTGACCAAGGATTCCTCCTTGAACATTTAGCCAAATACAACCCCATTCATCGCGGTGGATTCCTTTTTGATAGAGAGGGTCCGAAGGCATAGTCGAGTATTGATAAACATCAGCATAATCATGAGGGTACTTTTCAAAAATTTCTCTTATTATTTTTTCACCGTGTCTTCTTATAGCTGATGGTAAGAAAGCATGCATTATCGGTATTCTATCTGGCGACTCAAATTCTATAGCCCTTATAACACGCTCACGACTATCCATTTTCCTTTCATAATTTTTATATAACTACTTGCATTTAAGATTTTTGCCATGAATGAGCAATAAGTTAAATACCAACTTAAAAATGAATCATTAATAGTATCAAGCGAAACCATAAAGCTTAAAAAAAGGTATTAACTAAATATTTTTAAACATTCTTAATAATTGAGGAGTTGTTGAAATGAAACCTAAAATTGCTATTCTTTTTTTCGCGCATGAATGGTTTTGGAATTATAAAATGTTTGGTTCAGAATTTCTTAAATTGCTTGAAAATGATGTTGCAAATATTGAAAATAATTTAAAATCTTTTGCTGAAGTTATTAGCAGCGGTATAATTTTAAATGAATCTCAAGCTAAAGAAGCTGTTAAAAAGCTTAAGGGAGAACATGTTAATTTAATAATTCTTTGTCCAATAGTATGGAGTTCTGATAGCACAGTATTAGCTTCATTAAAAGATTTTGATGATGCTCATCCAATTCTTATGTGGTGTTATAATCCATATAAAGAATTGCCTAAAAAGGTAAGTGTTCCAGAAATGATTCGAGCCACCAGCACCGTTGGAGCACTTCAATCAACCAGCGCTATATTGCGATTAGGTAAAAGCTTAATTCCAATAGTTGGTAGGGAAGATGAAGTTCTTAAAGAAATATATGAATATTCTATAGCTGCAAAGCTTCTTGACGATTTAAAAGAAGCGAAAATTGGTTTGCTTCCTTGGAGGTATGGAGAAATGGTGGGAACATGGATTGATGAAGCTAAACTACTTGGCAAGCTAGGTTTAAAAATTGAACCTATTTCAGTAGCAGAGCTTTATCAGGCTTCTCAAGAATTAAGCGAAGATGAAGTTAATTCATTTATTGAATATTTAAAAAGGAATTTTAAAATTGAGATATCAGAAAAAAGCTTAATGATTTCAGCTAAAGCATCTTTAGCTTTAGCTAAAGTTATAGAAAAGCATTTTCTTGATGCTATTGCTATGCAGGATTTAGATGATGAAATGCATAAGCTTTTAAAAACGCGTCCTAGCCTTTGCGTGGAATCAATTCTTAAAAAAGGGATTCCTGTGGGGATGGAAGGCGATATACGCGGAACTATAGCTATGTTAATTCTTCAACGGTTAACAGGAAAACCTGCTATGTTTGGTGAAGTCTTTACTTTCGATTCCATTAACAACACTTTATTAGTGGGTCATATAGGTTTGGTTAATGTAAACTTAGCTAAAGATTTATCTAAAGTGAAAATAATACCTGATTGTGAATACCAATTCTATGATGAAGTGGAGGGAGCATATATGTATTTTACTTCTAAAGAAGGAACTGTAACTTTGCTTTCAATTGTAGAGGAAAAAGATACCTTTAGAATGGTTATAGCGAAGGGGGAATCGTTGCCTATAGAGGAAAAGCTTGAAGGTTATTCGCATATGTTAATAAAAACAGATGTACCAGTAAGACAATTCCTTAAAACTGCTTTAAAATTGGGTGCAACCCAGCATTGGGCTATTGTGCATGATGATGCTGTAAGCAAACTGGAAAAATTTGCAGAAATCGCAGGGTTAGAAAAAACCTTAATAACTTAACCTCTTTATTTATATGAAGAAAAATGAAGCTGGAAATTCTTTCTAATGATCAATTAGAGAAATTGCATTCCTCAGCTTTAAGCATTTTAGAGGAGGTTGGTGTTAAAGCTTTAAAAGAGGAAACTTTAGAAATATTTAATGAAGCAGGAGCTATCGTAGATAAAAAGCGGAAATTAGTGAAAATTCCTCATGGTTTAATAGAGGAAGCTTTAAAAAAAGCCCCTCGGGAATTCAAGTTGGGAGCACGAGAGAAAAGGCATTCTTTAGAGATTAAAAAGGGCTTGATTTATGCGCGGCCTTCCACAGGCTTTACTAAAGTAATTGATGTTAAAAGCAATATAGCCAGATATGGAGTATGCGAAGATGTTGCAAACGCTTCTAAATTAATAGAAGATTTGGAAAATATTTCAATTAATGCTACTCATATATTTCCTTCTGATGTTCCGCATGAAATACAAGATGTTTATTCATTTAAGTTAGCTTTAGAAAATTCAGGAAAACATGTGGTTGCTTCACCATTAAGTGAAAAAAATTTAAATTTTATGAATAAAATAGCTTCAATTTTTGAAAAGGAAATGGAGGCTGAACCACCGCTTTTCAGCGCGCTTGTTTGTCCAATTAGCCCATTAACCTTAAGGGATGATGTTTCAATCTTATGCGCAAAGAAAAAAATTCCGGCTATAGTAAATTCCGCTCCAATAGTAGGGGTTGCGTCACCAGTAACTTTAGCTGGTACTATGGTTTTGCAAAGTGTTGAAAGCTTAGCTACAATAACCTTAATTCAATTGATAAATCCTGGATCACCAATAATTTGGGGAAATAAATCTACTCCTTTAGAAATGCGTTTTGGAACTCCATTAAGCGGAGTAGTTGAAATTGGATTATTATCTGCAATGGCAATTCAAGTTGCTAATTTTTATGGTTTACCTTCTGAAGGCTTCGGTACTAGAACTGATTCAAAAATTCTCGATGAGCAAGCAGGAGCAGAAAGAATATTCGTTAGTTTACTTCCTGCGTTAGCTGGAGCAACAATAGATTCTGGAGCTGGAGCCATTGAAGCTGTTGCCACATTCAGCTTGGAGCAATTAGTGATAGATGATGAAATATATGGAATGATTTTTAGAGTAGTTAAAGGTGTAAACTTTGATGATGAAGCGTTAGCTCTTAAAGAAATAGCTAAAGTAGGTCCAGGTGGAAACTTTCTTGGGGAAGAACATACTAGAAAATTCTATTTAAAAGAATTTTATCAACATAAGCTTTTTGATAAAAAAAGCAGAAAGGACTGGGAGGAAACTGGTGGTAAAGATATTAAAGAGAAAGCTTATGAAAAAGTGAAAAAAATGCTTGCTGAACATCAACCCGTACCCAAACTTAGCATGAAAGGAAAGGAAGAAATTAATAAAATCTTGCATGAGGCAGCTTCAACCTCATAATGTAAAATTTTATTTAATTATTTAATTATTTATTTAATTAATTGAAAGATGAAGAAATGTATCTGCTTGGAATAGATTTAGGATCAACCGTTTGTAAATCTGCTATATTTAATCTAGATGGTACTCCTGTATCTATAATAGGTAAAGAATTTTCAAGCGCATTATCCTCGCCGCATTATGGTTGGTTAGAACTAGATCCAGAAGCTTTCTGGAAAATTGTAGTAGAATGCATTAGTGAAAGCATTAAAATTGCACATGTAAATCCTAAAGATATAGCTGGTTTAAGTGTTTCAGCTAGCGGAGAATTATTTATTCCTATTTCTAAAAATGAAAAACCTGTTTGTAAAGCTATCTATTGGTCAGATAAACGCGCTTTAGGCTATAGAGATCAGCTTAACTCTATTAAAAAATTTGGTGCATTAAGAATTTATAAAATAACTGGTTACCCGCTTAGTCCAATTCCATCTTTAATAAAGCTCTTGTGGTTGAAACATGAAAGACATAAATTGTTTAATAAAATTTATAAAATCTTATTGCTTGAGGATTTTGTAAACTTTAAGTTAACTGGAAGTTTTGCTACAGATTACTCTCTTGCGATGACTTCACAAATGTTTGATATAAAAAAGAAAAAATGGTCATCAGAAATATTATCAGAAATGGAAATTAATGAAGATATTCTACCAAATGTTTATCCTTCAGGAAGGGTTGTTGGTGAAGTTTCGTTAGAAGCTTCAAAAGAAACTGGGCTTGCTGCTGGAACTATGGTGGCAACTGGTGGTCTTGATCAAAGCTGTGTAGCGTTTGGTCTTGGAGTAATTAATGAAGGAGAAGCGTTTAACACAACTGGAACTTGCGAAATTGTTGCTACAGTTTCTAATAAGCCGATTCTTAATGAGAGGAGCTTTCATGCAGGAGTTATGTGCTGTCTTCATGTTATAGAAAATAAATATCTTCCATTAGAGTTTCTACCCTCTTCAGGTTCTACATTAAAATGGTTTAGAGATAACTTTGGAGAAATTGAGTTAAAAGAAGCTGAAGAAAAAGGGGTAGATGCTTATTCTATTTTAATTGAAAAGGCAGCTGCATCGCAACCAGGATCCTTTGGAATATTTATGCTGCCTCATTTTGATGGAAGCGGTTCTGGTTATGAACCGTTTTTTAATCCGGAATCTAAAGGCGCATTTATTGGGCTTACTTTATCGCATAAAAAAGGTGATGTTATTAGAGCTATATTAGAGGGTATAACTTTTGAAGCTCGTTTATATTTTGAAATTTTAGAAAAGCTTGGACTTAAAATAAAAGAGGTTAAAGCTGCAGGTGGAGGAGCAAAATCTAAATTTTGGCTACAGCTTAAAGCTGATATTTTTAACAAAAAAATTATTTTACCAAGCGTAACTGAAGGGGCTTCATTAGGAGCAGCATTGCTTGCAGGCTTAGCTTGCAAAATATATTCAACCCCCAGCAAAGCTATTAAAGAAGTTTGTAAAGAAATTGCAGTTTTTAAGCCTAATAGAAAAGCATTAACAATTTATAAAAAGCATTATGAAGTTTTTAAAAAGATATATCCTATATTACTACCTATATTTAGGTTGATGGTGAAGCAGAAGCTTTATAATTACTAAACGATTTAATCGACAATAATAGTTTTTTATTTTTGAAACTGCATATTTTTATAGGATGCCATTCAAATGGAGGAATCTTTATGAATTATTTTATGGGGGTTGATCTTGGAACAACATCTATAAAAACGTTGATTTTTGATGAAAGAGGATATGTAGTTTCTAAAGCTGTAAAAGAGTATTCCTATATAATTGATCCGTTGAAAAGAACTGTTGAGTTAAATATGGATGAGCTTTGGAAAGCTTTTAAGCAAAGCGTTAAAGCTGCATTAAAAAATTTTAAGGTTAAACGGTCGCGAATAATTGGTTTGGCTGTTTCTGATCAAGGTGATACATTTGTTCCTTTGGATGATTATTTTAAACCATTAAGAAAAGCAATCGCTTATTTAGATAATAGATCGGAAGAGGAATCTAAACTTATAGAAGAAGAGATGGGAGCTGATAAAATTTTTAAAGTTACTGGGCAGCCTCATGTGTTTCCATCATATCCTGCTACTAAAATTCTTTGGATTAGAAAAAATGAACCTGAAGTTTTTAAAAAAACAGCTATTTATGCGCCAATAGAAAGTTATTTAATTTATAAGCTTACGGGAACTTTTGTATGCGATTATTCAGGTGCAACCTTAAGCCTTATGTTTGATATTGAAAGAAAAAAATGGTGGAATGAAATGCTTGAATTTTTAAATATTGATGAAACGCAATTGCCTGAGCTTAAGCCTTCTGGAGCTTTAATTGGTAACGTAACTGATTTAGCATCTAAAGAAACTGGATTAAGCGTAGAAACCATGGTTTCAACTGGTGCGCATGATCATGCTGCAGCAGCTATAGGTGCAGGAAACATTAAGCCTAACATAGTTACCGAATCTACTGGCGCTGTTTTAGGATTAGTTACAACATTAAATGAACCTGTTTATGATGAAAAAAGGATTATTCCATGCAATTGCCATGCTATTGAAAATAAGTATCTTTTATTATTATATGGAAAAACTGGCGGTATGGTTCTTAAATGGTTTAGAGATGAATTTTGTCAAGAGGAAATAAAGAAGGCTAAGTTGAAAAAAGTAGATGTTTACGATATTCTCGCTAAAAAAGCTTCAAAAATACCGCCTGGATCAGATAATCTTATTATGCTGCCTCATTTAATGGGTGCTGGAATGCCTGAAAATAATCCAAAAGCCAAAGGCGTATTATTTGGAATAACTTTAGGTCATGGAAAAGGACATGTTATACGAGCGATTATGGAATCAATTGCTTTTATGCTTCGTAGAAATATAGAATTGCTTAAAGAAATGGGCGTAAACATTAATGAAATCCGCTCTATAGGTGGTGGAGCTAAAAGCAAGCTTTGGAATCAAATAAAAGCTGATGTTACTCATATTCCTGTGGTTACACTTCGAATCGAGGAAGCTGCTTCACTTGGTGTTGCTATACTTGCAGGTTTAGCTTTAAAAACTTTTAAATCAATTGATGAAGCATGTAAAGTTATGATTCATTTTAAAAAGAAGTATTTACCAAACCTAAAAAACATGCATATTTATGATGAACAATATC
>Ga0078972_1000886_pt1 | contig 121687 bp, 89 predicted proteins | sample YelNatPaOPGAMG01_FD_67568 | JGI IMG/M metagenome (GOLD analysis project Ga0078972, IMG submission 67568) | Hot spring thermophilic microbial communities from Obsidian Pool, Yellowstone National Park, USA - OP-RAMG-01 (SPADES assembly) (version 2) | ecosystem: Environmental > Aquatic > Thermal... | reverse complement strand
GGGGGGGGGGGGGGGGGGCCGGGGCCGGGCGCGGGGGGGACCGGGCCGCGTTGTCCCTTCCCCGGGCTGGGGGGCCGCCCCGCCGACAGGTGCAGGCCGGCCGGACCGTCTCCCTGGAGGAACTGGCCGGTCGGCTGGTGGGAGGATAGGATGGCCGAACCCGTCATCCTCATCGCCTGCCAGCGGGAAGGGTGGGGCTTTGTCCCGGCCCTGGCCCGGCGCTACGGCCTGGGGGTGGAGGTGGGCGATTTCGCCGACCCGGACCTCCTGGAAGGCGACTGGCGCGGCCGGCTGGAGGAACTATCTCCCCTCCTTCAGCAGATTCCCGGCGAACGCGCCCTGCACGGGCCGCGCTCCGACCTCAACCCCGGCCTGCGCGACCGGGGGCTGGTGGCCTTTTGCCGGGAGCGTTACCGTCGGGCGTTGGCGGTGGCCGTCGAGGTCGGGGCCGGAACGGTGATCTTTCACACCGGCTACAACCCGCTCATCCGCGCCCCGGGCTTTGAGCAACGCTGGCTGCGGCGCAGCGCCGACTTCTGGCGGGGGATGGCGGAGGAGGCCGGCTGGCTGGGGTTGCGCCTTCTCCTGGAAAATGTCTGGGAGCCGCACCCGGCCCTGTTGCGCGACCTTTTGGAAGCCATCCGTTCGCCGTCCGTGCGGGCCTGCTTCGATGTGGGCCATGCCAACATCTACTCCCGCCAGCCGCCCCAGGAATGGCTCTCCGTCCTGGGGGAGCATGTCGCCTACATCCACCTGCACAACAACGACGGCCGGCTGGATGCCCACGGTCCCCTGGAGCAGGGCACGGTGGATTTCTCCCGCTTCCTGCCGCTCCTGGCCCTGCACCCCCAGCCTCCTCGCCTGGTCCTGGAGGTCTCGGGCGACGAGGAGGCGGTGACCGATAGCCTCTTCTTCCTGCGCCGGATGCTGGGGCGATGAGGGAGGGCCGGATGGCTCAGGATACGCCGCGCATCGCCATCGTGGGCGTCTGCGGCTCGGGGAAGACGGTGTTGGCCGAGGCCCTGCGGGCGCGGGGCTACAACGCCCGCAGCATTGCCCAGGAACACTCCTTCGTGACCGGGATGTGGCGGGCCCACGGCCCGCCCAACATCCTGATCTATCTGGATGCCCGGCCGGAGACGATCAACGCCCGCCTGGGGCGCTCCGACTGGAACGAGGAGATGGTGGCGGAACAACACCGCCGGCTGGCCGAGACCCGCGCCTGGTGCGACCTCTACCTGCCGACCGACGATCTGAGCGAGGAGGAGGTCCTGCAAAAGGTGCTGGCCTTTTTACGCGAGGGTTGGGGAATCTGACCGGAGACATCCCTGAGGTTCAGACATGAGCTGGGACAAGGGGGTGAACGATGGCCAGGCTTAGCCACGCCGACAATGGCCTGCCACTCACGGGGGGAAAGCGACCGTTCAGGCCGGAGTAGCGCTTCCATTTCCCTCCCGCCTGGGAGGCAATCGTTTTGGAGGAATAGGAAGCCGCAAGGGATGGCTCGCCCGCGAAACGGGGTGGCCAGGAGCAGGAGCCAAAAGCCTTTGTGCCCACATACGCGGTCTTCCGGGCCTGGGGACGCTCCACCTCGGTCGGGTCGGCATAAAGAGACGCCAGAGGGCCTGGCGAGGGGACACCCGACGCAGGATGTAGGCGGCGTGCGCTCATCGGTCAGGCGTGTTAGGATCGCTCCCCCAATCTCCGCTGCCTGGGCAGCGACCGCTTCGTCGTCGAAGAGGACCGCGTTTGACCGCCGGCCGGCCTTGTGCTAAAATATCCGCTGCGCCTGAACGGTTGGAAGCACAGGACCGTGGGAAGATGAGGACGAGCCGGAACCGGCTACGCTTCCCCACCCTCCGGTCGGGCAGAAGGCCCGGCCGGCCCTCTCGTCGTTGGACCATCCCCCTCGCCTGCCGGAATCCCTTCGTCCGAACGGCTGAAAGGAGGTGAGACGAACGCCCGATTCCCGGTCTTTTGAGTTTACGACAAGGAGGTGCGTATTGCGCAACGACGCGGGTCCTTTCCACAGGTCGGAGTGCCCCTTTTCCCCAGGCAGCACCTTGCCGCAATCCCAAGGAGGTACATCGTGACCGAGCGAGTCGCCATCGTGGGGGCCGGATGGTACGGCTTCCAGTCCATCACCCCCGAAGTCTCCTATAAGGAGATGATGTACGAGGCGGCGGTGCGGGCCTATCACGATGCCGGAATCGATCCCCGCCGGGACGTAGACTCCTTCGTCACGGTGGCGGAGGATTTCAACGAGGGCACCAGCATCTTCGACGAGTATACCCCTGACCAGATGGGGGGCATCCTCCGCCCGAACGAGACCATCCCCGGCGAGGGCCTGCACGGCCTGATCACCGCCTATATGCAGATCAAGACGGGCCTGATTCGCGTGGCCGTGGTGGAGGCCCACTCCAAGGTCTCCAACATCCTCCACCCGGCCCACATCTTGGCCTATGCCATGGACCCGATTTATAACCGCCCCCTGGGCCTCCACCCCTACTTCATCGCCGGATTGGAGATGCAGCGCTACCTCTTCGAGACCGGAACGACCCTGGAACAATGCGCCCAGGTGGTGGTGAAGAACCGCCAGAATGCCCTTCTCAACCCGCTGGCCGCTTACCCCGCCGAACTTTCCCTGGCCGACGTCCTGGACGCGGAGCCGGTGGCCGAACCGCTTACCCGCCTTATGGTGGCCCCGCCGGCCGATGGCTGCGTCGTCCTGGTGCTGGCCGCCGAGGAGGTGGCCCGCTCCCTCACCGATACCCCCATCTGGATTCAGGGGGTCGGCTGGGCCAACGGCTCCTACAGCCTGGAGAACCGCGATTGGGTGGAACTGGACTATGTGCGGCAGGCCGCCGAGTTGGCCTACCGCACCGCCGGCATCCGTTACCCGCGCGGGAGCATCGACTTCGCCGAAATCGATGACGCCTTCGCCTACAAGGAACTCCAGCACCTGGAGGCCCTCTCCCTCTGCCGGCCGGGCGAGGCCGGCCCCCTCACCGTCGAAGGGGCCACTTCCCTGGAGGGCGACCTGCCGGTCAACCCCTCCGGCGGCTCGCTGGGCTGCGGCCACCTCCTGGATGCCTCGGGCCTGGCCCGCGCCCTGGAAGTCGTCCGGCAACTGCGGGGCGAGGCCGGCGCCCACCAACTCCCCGATGTCGAAGTCGGCCTGGCCATGGGCTGGCGCGGCGTGCCCACCACCAGCGCCGCCGTGGTCATCCTGGCCCGAGAGGATTGAAAGGAGGCAGCCGATGAAGATGCGTCGCGTAGCCGTGGTCGGCGCGGGGATGACCAAATTCGTCCGCCGGGCCCTGGAGACGGCCGATGAACTTTCCTGGCAGGCCACCAGGATGGCCCTGGATTCCTGCGGCCTGACCCTGGACGACATCGACGCCGTGGCCTCGGGCACCGCGCCCGATGCCTTCGACGGGGTCCACATGAACAGCGAGTACCTCTGCCCCGGTTCGGGGGGCTGGAACAAGCCCTTTATCCGCTGCTACGTCGGCGGGGGCACCGGGGTTATGGCCGTCATCCACGGCTGGTATCACGTCGCCAGCGGCCTCTTCGATACCTGCCTGGTGGTCTGCGAGGAGAAGATGTCCTCCTGCCAGCCCCATCCCCAGGGGGCCTTTCTCACCATCTTCGACCATACCCTGGAACGGCCGCTGGGGCCGAACCTGCTCTGGATCTTTGCCATGGAGATGAACGCCTATATGCAACGCTACGGCCTCAGCCACCGCGACATCGCCCTGGTGACGGTCAAGAACCGCCAGAACGCCAAGGACCACCCCTGCGCCCTCCTGGGGGAGGACATCACCGTGGACGACGTCCTCAACTCCGAGGTGATGGCCTGGCCGGTGCGCCGGCTGGACGTCAGCCCCATCTCCGACGGCGCGGTGGCCATCGTCCTGGCCGCCGAGAAGGTGGCCCACCGCATCACCGACAAGCCGGTCTGGATCGAAGGGGTGGGCTGGAGCCTGGAGACGGCCTACTGGACCAACCGCGACCTCTCCTATCCTCAACAGGTGGAAGAGGCGGCGCGCATGGCCTACCAGATGGCCGGCATCACCGAGCCTCGGAAGCAGATCCACATCGTCGAGCCTTACGACCCCTTCGACTACAAGGAACTGCACCACCTGGAGGGGTTGCTGCTGGCCGACAAAGGCAAGGCTCCCGAGATGACGGCCCTGGGCATCACCCGGCGCGATGGCGACCTCCCGGTCTGCCCTTCCGGCGGCCTTCTGGGAGTGGGCAATCCCATCGCTGCGGCCGGCCTGATGAAGGTGGCCGAACTCTTCTGGCAACTGCGGGGCGAGGCCGGGGCCCGTCAGGTTCCGGGCAATCCCAAGCGCGGCCTGGCCCAGGCCTGGGGCGACCTCATGCAGGTCGGCACCGTGGTGATCCTGGGCGTGGCCTAGAGGAGGGCGAAGATGAGCGAACGCATTCCATCCTACCCGGGAACGCCGCTGAAGGAACGGGATTTCACCGAGGGGCGGGTGCTCCATACCTGGTGGGTCCCCAAGGCCGACTATGCCTGGGATGCCGGCGTGGCCATCGGACGTTTTCTGGCCGGCCTGAAGGAGGGCCGCATCCTGGGCGTCACCTGCCCCCAGTGTCGCCGCGTCCTGGTGCCGCCGCGCATGGTCTGCGAACACTGCTTCGTGCCCACCAGCCACTGGGTGGAACTGCCCGGCACCGGCACGGTCAAGACCTTTTCCATCTGCACCGTGCGCTGGGATATGGAGCGGCTGGAAGTGCCGATCATCCCGGCGGTCATCGCCCTGGACGGGGCCGAAGCGCCCACCGGCGGCGGAGGCGGCTTTATGCACCTCCTGGGCGAAGTCGAGCCCACCCCGGAGGCCGTGCGCATCGGGATGCGGGTGGAGCCGGTCTGGCGGCCGGCCGCCGAACGCACTGCGGCCATCACCGATATCCTCTACTTCCGCCCGCTCAAGGAGGGGTAAGATGGGCCTGACCGAACGTCTGCGCCGCCTCGACGAAGCCATCGCCTGGAAGGGGGAAATCCCCCTCCAGAACCGCTACACCATGGGGCTGGCCGGAGAGCGCTTCTTCCGCGAGATCAGGGATAACGCCCGCCTGATGGCCACCCACTGCCCGAACTGCGACTATACCTACCTCCCTCCCCGGGCCTACTGCGAGCGCTGCTTCGCCGAACTCACCGAGTGGGTCGAGGTGCCGGCCCGGGGGACGGTCTACGCCTACACCGTGGTGCACCAGGACCTGGACGAGCAGCCTCTGCCCCGGCCCCGCCTGGCAGCCCTGATCGAAATCGAGGGCTGCGACAGCCTCTTTGTGCACTGCCTGGGCGAGGTGGAGCCGGAAGAGGTCTATATCGGCATGCCGGTGGAGGCCGTCTTCCAGGAGAAACGTCAGGGGGCAATCACCGACATCGCTTACTTCCGGCCGCTGTAGCGCGTCCCGAGGACCGGGGATGGGCCGGGCAACAGCCCATCCCCGGTCTTCAGGTTGGGGAAAATCGGCCGTTATCCAAAGCCCGAGGGTCGGTGCCGATATACCCCCGGGGGGTATCCGCTATACCCCCGGGAGTATTTTTCGTCCGGACTCCCTGTGGTCGTAACGTCCCTGGAGGTCGGTCTTCTATAGGGCGGCCGGCAGGCGAATCGTCACCAGGGTGCCGCTGCCCTCCTGGCTGACCAGCGACATATCGCCGCCGTGGGCGCGCACGATGTGATAGGCCACGAAAAGCCCCAGTCCCAGCCCTCGGGATCGCCCCCTGTCCACCTTGGTGCTGAAGCCCGGCTCGAAGACATGGGGCAGTTGTTCGGCCGGGATGCCCCGGCCGGTGTCCCGGATGGTGAGAAGCACCTCTTTGCCTTCGGATGTGGCCGAGATGGAGAGGCGTTGAGGGGTCTCCTGCCCTTCCATCGCCTCCAGGGCGTTTTCCAGGAGGCTGTGGAGCACCCGGAGCAGCCGGGGCCGCGAACCCCAAAGAGGAGGCAACGGCCGGCCGATCTCCACCTCCACCACCGTCCCCTGACGTTCCACCCGCTCCCGCACCAGCGATAAGGCCTCCTCCGCCAGCGCCTGGACCTCCAAGGCCTCGAAGCGTTCCTCCCGTAACAGTTCCAGTTCCCCCAGGAGGTGGACCAGGCGGGCGATGCGTTCCCCGGCCTGGCCGATGGCCTCCAGGCTGTTCCGCACCTCGGGGGGCAGGTCCGGTGTTTCCAGGGCCAACTGGGCGTTCCCCAGGATGATGGCCAGGGGGTTGTTGAGTTCGTGGGCCAGGCCGGCCATCAGTTCTCCCACGGCGGCCAGCCGGCCGGAGCGCACCAGTTTCTCCTGTGCCTGGCGCAGTTCCTCCAGCGTCTTCCGGCTTTCCTCGTAAAGCCGGGCGTTGGCGATGGCCACGGCCAGTTGCCTGGCAAGCCCTTCCAGGAGGTCCTGTTCCTCGCCGGAGAAGACCCCTTTCTCTTTGTTTCCCAGCCCCAACACGCCCAGACAACGCTCCTGATAGAGCAGGGGAACCATGAGCACCGAACCGCTGCGGCGGTTGCCCGTATAGCGTACCCGGGAATCGGCTGCGGCATCGGGGCTGCAAAGCGTCTGGCGGTGGCGCAACACCCAGCCCGGGTGCCGTTCCATGGCCGTGGCTTCGGCCTCGCGGGCCTCCTGGTCGGAGAATCCCCAGGTGGCCACCAGGCGCAGCCGGTCCTCTTTCTCGTCGTAGAGGTACAGGCCGGCATAGTCGAAGGGGGCTACCGCCCGCAACTGGGTGAAGATGCGGGCCAGCAGGGTCGGCCATTCCAGGATGGCGCTCAGGGAGCGGGAGAGTTCGTTGATCAGGCGCATCTTGTGCGTCTCTTTCTGCGTGGCCTGGTAAAGGTGGGCGATTTCGCTCTGCTGGCGTTCCAGGCGCCGGCTGACGTAGCCGCCTACTGCCGCGCCCACCAGAAAGAGGCCGGCCACGGCCAGGAAGGAGGCCGCGATACCCTCCGGGCTTCGGAAGAGCAGGGTCCAGGGGGAACGCTCCAGGGGATGAATCGGGGAAAGGATTCCCGTGGCTTCCAACCCGATCATCACTCCGTAGAGCAACGCCGCCCAGGCTGCTTCCACATAGGCCGGAAAGGTGCCCAGGGCGAAGGAGACAATCACGATGTGGAGGAGAAGGAGCAAGGTATAGGGGCTGAGGATTCCACCGGAAAGATGGCAAAGGACGACTACGGCGGCAGCATCCACGAATGGGATCAGCCAGCGGGCCAGGAGCAGGAACAGACGATGTGCTCGCAGCCGCCGGAGGAGCAGGTGCAGAAGAAGGCTATAAGCAATGGCCCAGGCCAGAATGAGGAGGGCCGGCCACAACTCTTCCCAGGCAATTTTCCCCACCAGGGCCACCCCGAGGCCCAGGAGTCCGCTGAGCAGGATGGCCCCCCAGCGCACCTGCATGAAAAATTCCAACGATGGGAAGGCCTCTTTCCGCTCCATTTCCATCCCTCGACCCCCTCTATTCCGCCTCGCGCCGCACCAGCACCAGGGTGATGTCGTCAAAGGGCGGCTGCCCCTCGGTGAACTCCTCCAGGGTGGAAAGGAGCGCCCGCCGAAGTTCGGCGAGCGGCCGGCCGTGGTGGAGACGGAGGGTCTCCTGCAACCGATCTTCGCCGAACTGCTCCTCCTGGCGGTTGATGGCCTCGGTGACCCCGTCGGTATAGAGGAGCAGCGTGTCTCCGGCTTCCATTCGAACGCTTCTTTCCTCCAGATGGACTTCCGGAAGCACGCCCAGGATGATGCCGGGGGCTTCCAGTGTGGTCACCTCCCCGTTCTCCCGACAGAGCAGGGGGGGATTGTGGCCGGCGCTGGCATAGTGCATCTCCCCGCTGTCCAGGTCGATGACCCCGTAAAAGACCGAGACGAACATCTCGGCCCGGTTGTCCTGGAGCAACAACTGGTTGGCGTGACGAAGGGCCTCGGCCGGCGAACGGTGGTTGGAGGCGCTGGCCCGCAGGAGGCTGCGCGAAAGCACCATAAAAAGGGCCGCCGGCACCCCCTTGTCCGAAACGTCGGCGATGACGATGCCCAGGCGATTGGCGGAGAGGGGGATAAAGTCGTAGAAGTCGCCTCCGACCTGGCGGGCGGCCTGCCAGGCCACCTCGACTGACCAGCCGGGCACCTCCGGGCCGGAGGGAGGCAGCAGGCTGCGCTGGAGTTCCCGGGCTACGGCCAGTTCCTGCTCCAGGCGTTGCTGCTCGGCCGCCGCCCGGCGCAGTCGGGCCTCTTCGATGGCGATGCCGGCCTGATTGGCCAGCCCGGTCAGGATGGTATGCTGGCGGGCGCTCAGGTAGACGGCCGGCGGCTCCAACCCCAGGCCGAGCAGCCCGACCACTTCTCCCCCGGCCAGAAGGGGGTAGAACCACCGTCCTCCCGTTCCCAGGGCCTGGGACAGGGGGGAGGGGAGGTCTTCCTCCGGCCCGACCGGGGTAACCGGGACGGCCTGGCGGATGGCCCGCTCGAGGACGGGAACCTGGGCCGGCCTGTAGCGCATCTCGGGCAGGAGGTCTTCCGGTATCCCATAGCCCCGAACGGCCTGCAGGACGTCCTCTTCGCGCTCCCGCAGGAAGAGGACAGAGCGTTCCGCCCCGACCAGGATGGGGGCCAGGCGTACCACCACCTCCTGCAGTTCCTCCAGGTCGGAGGCCTGGGCGATGTTCTGGGCCACCTGCAGGAGGGCGTTCAACACCCAGGCCTCTTCCTGCTGGGTCTGGTAGAGCCGGGCATTTTCCAGGGCCATGGCCAGTTGGTCGGCCAGGGTGCGCAGGATGAAGACATCCTCGGCATCGAAGGCATCGGCCGCGTCGCTCTGCACATCGAGCACGCCGACGACCTGGCCGGCCACTTTGAGCGGCACGGCGACCTCCGAGGCCACATCCCGCTGGTCAGGAAGCCAGCGGGGGTCCTGACGCACGTCGCCGACGATGGCCGGCTCTCCCTGGCGGGCCACCCATCCGACCAGCCCTTCCCCCAGGGAAAGGCGCCCCTCTCGCTCCTTCCAGAAAGGGTTGTCGGGGTCGGTGCTGGCGCGGAAGACGGCTTCCCTGGTTGCCGGGTCCAGGGTGAAGATGTGCACATGGGCGTATCCGAAGCGTTCCCGAATCAGGTGGACCGCTTCGGTGAGCAGGCGATCCAGATCCAGGATGGAGAGGGCGCTGCGCAACACCTGGGCGATGGTTTGCAGTTGCACCGCCCGTCGGCGTTGGGTTTCGTAAAGGCGGGCGGCCTCCAGGGCCACGGCGGCCTGCTCGGCGATGGCGCTCAGGAGGGTCAGGTCGGCGGGGGTAAAGAAGCCCGTCCGGGAGTGGGTCAGGGTGATGGCCCCCCAGGCGGTTTCCCGATGGAGGATGGGCACGGAGATGGCCGAGCCGACCGGCCTTCCGGTGGGCAACCAGCGGGGGTCCTGGGACACGTCGTCCAGGAGGGCGGCCTGGCGGTTCTGGATGACCCAGCCGGCCAGTCCGCGTTCCAGGAGGGCCTGGAGGTCGCCGTGTTCCTCGTCGGTGGTGGCGATGGCCCGGGGCGGTTCGCGCCGTGTACCTAAGAGCAGTATGGAACCGGCCTCGGCCTGCACGTTCTCCTGGATGCGCTGGAGCAGGCGGCGCAGCAGGTCCTCCGGGTCCAGCCGGCGGGTGAGGTCGCGGCTGAGGTCGTAGAGGAGTTCCACCCGGTCGCGTTCCTCGCGCACCTGGGCATAGAGGGAGGCGTTCTCGGCGGCGATGCGCTCCAGTTCGGAGGCCCGCTGGCGGACCGCCTCGTACAGCCGGGCCTTTTCGATGGCCACGGCGGCCTGGTGGGCGATGAAGGAGAGGATGCGCAGGTGTTGCTCGGTGAAGGCGGAGGGACGGTAACTCTGAATGGAGAGGGAGCCGATGACCTGGCCGCGGGCGATCAGAGGGACGAAGACGGCCGAGCGGGGCGGGCGGGGGCTGAGATAGCGGGGACGGGCCGGCAGGCGCTCCATCTCCCGCTGGAAGTCGCGCACCAGGAGTGGCTGTTTGCTCTCCCGCATCCAGCCGACGATGCCCTCGCCGGGCTTCAGGGGCACGGTGAGCGGTTGCTGGCGCACGCCGTCCACCACCCAGATTTGCAGGGTGAGGTGGTCGCCCTCGATCAACCCCAGGTGGAAGATGGAGGTATCCACGACCCGGCTGGCCTGTTCGTAGATGAGTTCACACAGCCCCTCCACGCTCATTTCGGCCTGGACGATGGCCTGGGCGGCCTCGTTCAGGGCGGCCAGTTCCCGGGCGGAGCGCCGCTGCTCGGCGGCCACGGCCACGAGGCGTTGTATCACCAGGCTCGTTCCGATCAGGCCGGCGGCGGTCAGGGCAAAGGCCGGCAGGGTGTTTTCCCGATAGGTGACCACGACCAGCAGGGAAAGGGGCAGGGGGAGAAGTTCCAGAAGCAGGGAAGGGCCGATGACGGCCCGAAACCATTCCTTGACGCCCCACCACCCTCCCAGAATGCCCTCGGCCAGGGCCCAGCCGAGATGGTCCAGGGCGAACCAGGTCAGGAAGAGGGGAAAGGCCGGCCAGGCGGTGGCCGTCGCCAGGGGGAGCGGGGGGAATCGTCCTCCCAACAGGGCGTAGAGGTGGCCGCCGGCCAGGGCCATGAGGACTTTGAGGCCGCCGTCAAAAAGCAGGTTGGCGGCCGGCTGGAGGGGGGACAGGCGCTGCCCCGCTCTCCGGGCGCGTCCCATCTGCACCAGGGCCTGTTCTGCCTGGTAGAGGAGGGCGCCGCTCCCGGCGACCCAGGCCCCCCCGGAGATGCCGAAGAGGAGGAGGGCAGCCAGGTCCACGATGCCGACCAGGCTGTGGGTTTCCCGGGGAACGACCCGGCTGCCCAGCCCTTTGATGAGGAGGGAGAAGAGGAGGAAGAGCAGCCAGGGAAGGCCGGCTTCAGCCGGGAAAACCGGCTGGGTGAGGAGCAGGGTTGCCCAGCCGCCCAGGGCGGTGAGGAGGGCCAGGCCGAGGAAGGCGTATTCCCGAAGCCTACTGCGGTATTCCGGCGCCACCTGGAGCCTCCGCGGCTTTCAGCGCAGCCTCCCGGGTGGGATGGATGGGGAGGATTTCGGCGAAGCCGGTCAGGCGCAGGACGCGGGCCACGGCCGGCCGGGGACAGCACAGGAGCAACTGTCCTCCGCTCTGGCGCAGCCGTTTGGCCGCCACCAGGAGCGCCCGCAGGCCGCTGCTGCTGAGGTAGGTGACCTGGGTCAGGTCTACGATCAGGGCGGAGGGCTTTTCTTCCAGCGCCTCCCGAAGCATCTGCTCCAGTTGGGTCGTGTGGGCGGCGTCCAGCCGTCCCTGGGGGGAGAGGACCGGGGTGGCCGGCTGGGGGCAGACCGCCGGCGTGCGGTGCCGAACCATGGTCAGAATATTTTCCTCTCCTTGTCGGGCGAACTCGACGTGGTGCATCATGCGGCGCATGAGGAAGAGGCCCAATCCGCCCTCGCGCCGTTTCTCCAGGGGGGCGTGCAGGTCCGGCTCCGGGACGCGGGAGGGGTCAAAGGGCCGGCCTTGGTCCCGGATTTCGACGATGAAATCCTCCCCTTCCTGCCAGCAGGCGATGTGGATGGGGCCTTCCCGCCCTCCATAGCCGTGGAGGATGATGTTGGTGGCCGCCTCATCCACGGCGGTCTGGATGGCGTAGAGGTTTCGTTCGTCCAATCCCATCTGCCGGCCGGCCTCGGCCACAAAATCGCCGATGGCCTGGAGTTGATCCAGCCGGGCGGGAAAGGTTCCTTCGGCCAGCGGCCGGCGTTCCGCCGGGGGCATATCCGTTTTCCTCTTTACCTGAGCCTCGCTTGCCTGAGCCGTCGGCCGTATCATAGCATATTTGGGAGAAGAGGGCAAGGTCGTTGCCCATGTTGACAAAAGTCGGTTTTATAAGTAAACTGTAGCCAGGTTCGATGCCGGCCGGTGTTTTTTGTGGGGCGCAGGCAAGGCCCGTTCTCCGGGAGTTGCCGAAAAAGAGGTAGGCGATGGCTTCAGAGATTCCCGATTTGGAGGACCTGGAAGTTTCCGAAGAAGAGAAGGTTCGTGCACCCAGAGAACGAAAGACATTGCAGTTGCTGGGAAACCTGGCCCTGATCCTCCTGGTGTTAGGCCTGGGGGGGTATCTGGTCTATCGAGGTGGGTGGCCGGGCATCCTCTTCTGGTTGCTTGCGATCATCCTCCTGATCGAGCATTCCGTCGGCATCCTCTTTGCCCTCTATAATGAACCCCGGTCCCGGTGGTATGGGTTCCTCTTCTGGATCTCCAGTTTCTTTCTGGGTTCCCGGGGTGTTCAGGTGGTGCGCCAGGAAGACCTGAAGCCCAAGATGGTGCGGCCGGCCGGTCCACTGGCCGCGCTTTTTGCCAAACTGGGGGCGCCGGCCGTCGTGGTCATCGATAACGGCCTGGCCGTCGTCTTTGAGCGGAGCGGGAAATTCACCCGCGTCCACGGCCCCGGCGTCGTCTTTACCCAGCGTTTCGAGCGCGTGGCCCATGTGATCGACCTGCGCCCCCAGTTGCGCCGGGCGGACATCGAAGATATCCAGACCCGCGACGGACTCAAGTTCCACATCAAGCCGCTCTACGTCCTCTTTCAGGTGGCGACCGATTACCCTCAGCAGGCCGACTACGGCTACTCGGACCAGGCCGTGCTCGACCTGGTCTATCGGGGCGGGTTGCTCTATAACGAAAAGGGCGAACGGGTCGAATGGGGCCGGCGGGTATTGGGGGCGGTCGAATACCACCTGCGCAATGTGGCAGCCCAGAAAGATCTCCTGGAACTGCTCCAGGGGACGAAGGACAGGAATGCCCGGAAGGCCTTTCTCCAGGAAGTTGAGGATGCGGCGCGTTCGGATCTACGGCAGCGAGGCGTGAATCTGATCGGAGTCGATATGGGAGGGATGGCCGTACCCAGCGAAGTGGAAGAGTTGCTGATGTTGCCGGTCAGGCAGGAGGTCGATATGGGGTGGGCCCATACCCAGCGGGATGCCGTCCTGGGCATTTCCGAGGGCCTTGCCCAGGCCATCGCCCAGATCGAGGAGAGCATCCCGGTGGAAGCGGCCCAGGCCCGTTCCCATCTTCTCCTCAACCTGGTGGCCACCCTGGGGACCGTCCTGGAAAGGTTTCTGCAACTGGTCCAGCCTTATCACGAGGAACGCAGGGGATTGCCCAGGCCTAAAGAGGAGGAGAAATCTGCTGAAAGACCGTTTCCTCCGACATCGCCGGGTTCCATCGAGAGGCCGTCGGGGGTATCGAGACCATAGGATTTCCGTGGATCTATTCGGTGGGCTTGCCTGACGTCCTTGTACAAGGGCTAAGGATTTTCTTCCTCTTCCCATATGCGGGGTTGATCCGGTTTGAGCCATTCTTCGAGGTCTTTCTGGCTGCCCAGGGCCCGGAGCAGACCGGAGATGACCGCTTTGAAGCCGGCGAAATACATTTCACTCTGTGGGGTGTGGGCCTGGGCCGCAGGGGTTAGCATCGCCGAATGGTAGATGGCGGCAATGATATTTTCCAGATCCTCGACCCACCACTGGGTTCTGGGATTTCTCCCGGAGCGAGGGGCATCTTTCCCTGCTGGGGGGAGCGTCTCCGGCGTCGTTGGGCGGGATGTCTTTTTCGCCTGCGCCGGCGCGGAGGGGGACGGCGGCAGCAGGGCAACGACGGGGGGAAGAGGCTCCGCCTCCCAGGTGAACGAAAGCGGAGGTTCCAGGGGCAGGCCCAGGGCCATCAGCAGGGTCAACATCGCGGCCCGATACCCTTTGATGAAGAACCGTTCCTTCTCCTCCTGTTTTTCGGTGACCGGGGCGCCTGGTTCATGCCAGAAAGGGTATTGGGCCGCGTAGTTTGACCAGAGGATATGGCGGATGTCCTCTCGATTCCAGAGACGCGACCTCATCGGGGCCTCCAGTTTGGAAACGGTCTATCGATGTACAGTGTACAACCGGATATCCATCTCGTCAAGCGAAAAAAGCCTTCGAGGGGGATTCCTTCGTGCAGGGTGTCCGTCCGTTCTGGACGTAGCCAGGAGAAGTCGGGCGAAATCTGGCGGCGCTCTGGCCGACGGCGGTGGACCAGGAGGAGACCATGGTGCGGTATGATGTGATCGAGTGGTTTCCCGACCAGATCCTCTCTCTGGAAGGTTTGAGGGATTTGCTCGAAGAGGTCACCCGGACCTTTGCCTGGCCCTGGTCGAGCAAGCGGGCCGAACGGGAGTGGCGACGGCTGGCCGAGATGGTTCGGGAAGCCATGGAAGAAACCTTTATCTTAGGGGTGGAAGCGAAAGAGAGGTGGCTACCCCGGATTCACGACTGCCTGGAGAATCTGGAGAGCAAAAAGGGGATTTCGGAGCGGGGGCGGCGGGACGTTCGGGCCGCCTATATCACCTTTCTCGATCGCATCTACGGGGCCATCTTCCGCCACGTGCTCCTGCATATGCCCACGGCCCTTTGCACCGAGGCCGGCCATTTTCGCCTCAACGAATTGGTGGTCTTTCGCTATGCCCGGCTACGCGATGGGGAGAAGCCGGCCCTGGAGGAACTCCTGGAGTTCCTCTACCTGGGCGGCCCGCGTTTCGAGATGCTCTTTTCCTGGAAGCCGTTGGGGGGAAAGGAAGAGGAAGAGCCTCCTCTCCTGTACCGTTGACCTCCGGCCCGAACGTGTTCGCCACCACTTGACCCGGCCGGCCCTTGTGGTAAAATAAAGACAAAAGCGTCTTCCCCGGGGGTTTCGGCAGGAGGTGGAAAATGGGAATCAAGGAATATGGCCTGGTGCAGGTAGACCCATACCGCTGGGATATCCCCCAGAGCGGGGATATGCGCGTGCCGGTGCGCATCTTCGCCGACCGGCGCCTTATGGAACAGATCGCCCAGGACCGCAGCCCGGAGCAGGCCCGGAATGTCGCCACCATGCCCGGCATCGTCGGCCGCTCCCTGGCCATGCCCGATATGCACTGGGGCTACGGCTTTCCCATCGGCGGAGTGGCGGCGTTCGACCCGGAGCGGGGCGGGGTGGTATCGCCCGGCGGCGTGGGGTATGACATCAACTGCGGCGTCCGCCTGGTGCGCAGCGACCTTTCGCTGGCCGATGTCGAGGGCAAGATCCGCGACCTGGTGGCGGCGTTGCACCGGGATGTGCCGGCCGGCGTCGGCTCCCGGGGCGACATCATCTCCGACCTGGCCCGGGCCAGGGGCGCGCTGGTCAAGGGGGCACAATGGGCCATCGAGCAGGGCTACGGCTGGCCGGAGGATGCCGAGCACTGCGAGGAGAACGGGGCCATGCCCGGCGCCGACCCGGAGGTGGCCCGACGCTACAGCCCCCGGGCCTTTGAGCGGGGACGCAACCAGTTGGGCACCCTGGGTTCGGGCAACCACTTCCTGGAGATCAGCGTGGTGGACGAGGTCTTTGACCCGGCTACGGCCCAGGCCTTTGGCCTCTTCAAGGGGCAGATTGTGCTCCAGATTCACTCCGGTTCCCGGGGCTTTGGCCACCAGATCTGCGACGACTTCCTCCGGGTGCTGGGCGAGGCGGTGCGCAGGTACGGCATCTCCCTTCCCGACCGGCAACTGGCCTGTGCCCCGGTGAATTCTCCGGAGGGGCAGGCCTACTTCTCCTCGATGGCCTGTGCCGCCAACTACGCCTGGGCCAACCGTCAGTGCCTGACCCACCTGGCCCGACAGGCCCTGGCCCACGCCCTCAAGAGCACCCCGGAACGGCTGGGGCTGCGGCTGGTCTACGATGTGGCCCACAACATCGCCAAGATGGAAAGGCATCTGGTGGACGGGCAGGAGCGGCTGCTCTGCGTCCACCGCAAGGGAGCCACCCGGGCCTTTCCGGCCGGCCGGCCGGAACTGCCCCCGGCCTACCGGGAGGTGGGACAGCCGGTGCTGGTGCCCGGCGATATGGGGCGGGCTTCCTACGTCCTGGTGGGCCTGCCCCAGGCCCTGGAGGAGACCTGGGGCAGCAGTTGCCACGGGGCCGGCCGCGTCCTCAGCCGGGCGGCAGCCATCAAGCGCGGCCAGGGGCGCAACATCCGCAAGGAACTGGAGGCCAAAGGCATCATCGTCATGTCCACGGAGAAGGACATCCTGGCCGAGGAGATGCCCGACGCCTATAAGGATGTCTCCAACGTCGTGGACGTGATGCACGGGGCCGGCCTCTGCCGGAAAGTCGTGCGCCTGCGGCCGCTGGGCGTGGTCAAGGGATAACGTTGAGCGTTTGGAAGAATCAACCGCTGGCGACCGGCGGGAGGTTCTGGTAGACATCCAGGTTGAACGTCGAGCGTTTGGAAAGGGGTGGAATGCGCGGGGTTGAGCAGATCGAGCCTCTGGAAGCCGGGGAAAAGCGCCGCCTGATCACCACGACGCTCCATGAACGGGCCTTCCTGGTGGGCGTGGAACTGCGCGATGGGGCCGGCCCTTCCTGGCGGGCCGAGGATTCGCTGGAGGAACTCGTCCAACTGGCCCGCACCGCCGGGGTGGAGGTGGTCGGCCAGACCTTCCAGCGGCTGGACCGGCCCTACCCGGGCACCTTCTTGGGCCGGGGCAAGGTCAGGGAGATCGGCCGGCAGAGGGAGACGTTGCACTATGACCTGGTCATCGTGGATTACGAACTGACCCCACGCCAGGGCACTGCCCTGGAGGATGCCTGGGATGTGCGCGTTCTGGACCGCACCGGCCTGATTCTGGACATCTTCGCCCGCCACGCCCAGACGGCGGAGGGGCGGTTGCAGGTGGAACTGGCCCAGTACGAGTACCTGTTGCCCCGGCTGCGCGGCCGCTGGACGCACCTTTCGCGCCAGGGCGTGGGCGGAGTGGGGCTGCGCGGCCCCGGAGAGACGCAACTGGAGGTGGACCGCCGCCAGATTCGCCGGCGCATTACCCTGCTCAAAGAGAAACTGCACGAGGTCCACACCCACCGCGAACTCTATCGGGCCCAGCGTCGGAGGAGCGGCATCCCGGTCGTCTCCCTGGTCGGCTATACCAACGCCGGCAAGTCCACCCTGCTGAACGCCCTCTCGGGGGCCGGCGTCTATGTGGCCGACCAACTTTTCGCCACGGTGGACCCCACCACCCGGCGGGTCTCCCTCCCCGGCGGACGGGAAATCCTCTTCACCGATACCGTCGGCTTCATCCAGCGCCTGCCGACGACGCTGGTGGCCGCCTTTCGGGCCACCCTGGAGGAGATTCGGGAGGCCGACGTTCTGGTGCACGTTCTGGACATCAGCCACCCCAACGCTCCCGAGCAGGCCGAGACGGTGCAGCGGGTTCTGAGGGAACTCCAGGCCGGCGATATTCCCTGCATCGTCGCCCTGAACAAGGTGGACCGGCTGGGGCCGGCCGCCGAGGAGGAGGTGAATTCCCTGGCGGAAGAACTGGCCATCCCGACCGGGTATGTGGCCATTTCTGCCCTGCACGGCTGGGGGCTGGAAACCCTGCTTCGCCGCATCGAGGAAGTGCTGGACCGGGAGACCGTCCCGCTGGAAGTCACCATCCCCTACAGCCGGCACGACTTGGCGGCCCTCTTCCACGAGCGGGGGCACATCGGCGTCGAGGAGTACCGCGAGGAAGGCGTCTACATCCGCGGCCGGCTGCCCCGCCGCTACCTTTACGCTTTTGCGGAAATGCTTTGAGTGACAGGCAGCGGGCCTGGGCGGGCTATTCGAGCAACTGGATGAATTGATCGCGGGTAAGGCCGGCGCTTTTGACGATCCGGAGCGTCAACCCACGTCCCAGATCACGGTTGTGCCGGGCACAACTACACGGCTATTGTCGCTGGCACGCCATAACACGACGTGGCTGCCCGTCTGGTGGTCAATCTCGAAGCCGGCGCGCTCCAGGGCTCGAACGAGCTGGGCCGGCTTTACCATGGGCAGACGGGGCATCAAGCCGGCTCCAGGACCACGCTCAGGTGCCCGATGAACTGCTCTTCGGTGGGCTCGATCGGAATCGGTTCGCCGTGTTTGCGCAGGCTGGCGCAGTAGGCGCGGATGGCATCGGCGGCCATTTCATAGGCTTCTTCCAGGGTGCGTCCTTCGGTATAGCACCCTGGAAGGGCCGGTACAGAGACAAGGTATCCACCTTCCGGCTGCCGTTCGAAGATTACGGTAAAATGGTATGTCGCCATCTCTCCTGCCTCTCCAGATATGTCCATCGGCGCTGATTATAGCATGGAGAACCGATCAGGTCAATGGAGGATGAGAGTTCCTCGCAGTGCCGGGCGAGACCAGGCAGGTATGCCATCCCTGGTGTTGCGCAACCGCTGATGGCGGGCCGGCCGCCGGTGAGGAAGGAATCCTCTATCGCTGGCTGGCCAGTCCGCCGGCGATCTCGCCGCCGTCGATGACGAAGCACTGTCCGGTGATGAAGGCGGCTTCCTCCGAGGCCAGAAAGGCAAAGAGGGCGGCCACTTCCTCCGGCCGGCCCAGGCGCCCCAGCGGCACCCGTCGCTCGCATTCCCGTAACATCTCCGGTGTATATTCTGCCTCCTGCATCGGGGTGAGGATATAGCCGGGGCAGACGGCGTTTACCCGGATGGCGGGGGCCAGTTCCAAAGCCATCGAACGGGTCAATTCGATCACGCCGGCCTTGGAGGCGTTGTAAGGGGCATAGTAGGGATAGCCCATCAGCCCGTTGGTCGAACCCATGTTGAGAATCACGCCGCCCCGGCCGGCCAGCATGCGCCGGGCCGCCTGCTGGGCCACGTAGAACATGCCGTTCAGGTTGATCTCGATGACCTCCCGCCATTCCTCCGGCGTGATCTCCAGAAACGGCCGGCGCAGGCTGATTCCGGCGTTGTTGATGAGCACGTCCAGGCCCGGCCAGAGCCTGTCGAGTTCGGCAAAGGCCTGGCCGACCGAACAGGGGTCGGCCACGTCGGCGGCGAGCGTGCCGCTCAGCCCCGGAAGTTCCCGGGAGATCCGCTCCAGGCCGTCCCGATCGCGGTCGAGGACGACCACCTGCGCCCCCTCCTCCAGAAAGCGCGCTGCTGTGGCGGCCCCGATGCCCCGCGCCCCACCGGTGATCAGCACCCGCTTGCCTTTCAGTCCACGCATGGGTTCCCTCCTCCAGACCTCAGTCGGCCGAGCCCCCACCGTCCACGGCCAGGACGGCGCCGGTGACGAACGAGGCGGCATCGCTGGCCAGGAAGAGCACGGCCTCGGCGATTTCCTCCGGCCGGCCGATGCGCCCCAGCGGCCGATCCGCCGCTTCGGCCAGGAATCGGCTTTCGTCCATCCCCAACTGGCGCGCCTCGCGGCGCAGAAGGGGAGTGTCCGTGTCTCCGGGGCAGACGCAGTTCACCCGGATGTTCTGCGCCCCGTGGTCCACGGCCATGGCCCGGGTCAGGTTGACGACGGCCCCTTTGGAGGCGCAATAGGCCGCCGCCCGTGGGCCGCCCACCAGACCCCAGCCTGAGGCGTTGTTCACGATGGCCCCGCCGCCGGCCTGGACCATGTGGGGAATGGCGTAGCGGGAAAGGAGGAAGACGGAGCGCAGGTTGACGGCGATGACGCGTTCCCATTCCTCCTCTCCGGTCTCGAGCACCGTGGCCCGGAGGACGATGCCGGCGTTGTTGAAGAGGATGTCCAGCCCGCCGAAGGCGCGTACCGTCTCCTCCACCGCCCGGCGACAATCCTCCGCCCGGCTGGCGTCGCCGACGACGGCGATGGCCTGTCCACCTCCGGCCCGAATCTCCTGGACAAGGCTCCGGGCGCCGGCCTCGTCCAGGTCGAAGACGGCCACGGCGGCTCCCTCGCGGACAAAGAGCAGGGCCGTGGCCCGGCCGATGCCCGAGGCGCCGCCGCTGATGAGGGCGCGTTTGCCTTCCAACCGTCCCATGTTTTCCCTCCTTTACCGATGCTCAGGAAGAGACGCGGTAGACGATTCGCTCTCGGAAGCCGGCGATCACCTGGATATAGCCGCTGAGAGAACGGTCGAGTTCGGGGTCGCCGGTATCGACGAGCAGTGGCCGGCCGCCCAGGGATTGAATCTTCCGGGGCGTGCTGACCACGAGCAGGTTCTCTTTCCCCACCCGGCGCAGCACCGCCGGGCTGAGTTGCTGGTTGCCGCGGCCGAGGATGTAGCCCTGCCCTCCGATGGGGGTGACCACGATTCGGGCCCGTTCTCCCTCCAGCAGGGAAAGCAGTTGGGCCTCGTTGACGTCCAGGGCCACCATGCGGCGGTCGCGCACGACGTCCACGCCGATCAGCGTCTTGGGCAGGCCCAGCCGTTCGGCGATGGCCCGCGTCGTCGTTCCGGGGCCCAGGATGTAGAGGGTGCCTTCTTCCATGCCCTCGACGACGTCGGCGGCGATGGCCCGCATGGCCTCGCCCTCGCCGGGGCTGCTCGGGACCTTCAAACTCTGGGCCAGGCGCGGATGGATGGGGATGCGCAGGTAGCCGTAAAGGCGGGCCGAGACGATTCCCCGGCGCAGGGCCTCCTCGTCTATATCCATCACCTCGGCCTCGCCCAGGCCGGTCCGGCCTTGCAGGAAGAGGAGGGCCAGTTCGCCGCTGCTACGGGGGTTGGTGCCGAAGGCGGCCGAGTGAATCTTGACTCCGGCGGGGATGCCCAGGACGGGGAGGGTGTCCCCTACCGCGTCGTAGATATCCCGCGCCGTGCCGTCGCCGCCGGCGAAGAGGAGCAGGTCTACTCCTTCCCGGCGCATCTCCTGGGCGGCCCGGCGGGTGTCGGCGGCGGTGGTCCGGCCCGGTTCGATGCTGCCGAGCACCTGCGGCTGGAATCCCCGGGCGCGGGCGACCTCCTCGCCCATTTCTCCAGGGTAGGTGAGGAGTTCCACGGCCTCCGACGGAATCGGCTCCAGCGCCTGGGCGGCCCGTTGCCCGGCCAACGGGATCGCCCCGAGTTCGCGGGCCCGTCGCTGCACCTCTTCGCCGTCGCTGCCCTTGAGGCCCACGCGGCCGCCCAGGCCGGCCACCGGGTTGACGATCAGTCCCAGCCGTTTCCGCTCCACCTTCTACCCTCCGCCCCCGACCTTTCTCCGATAGGCCCTCCAGGTCATGGCCCAGCGGGCCGGGTCGTCCAGCGGGGCGTGGTCGATGCGGTGGATGGTGCTGTTGTGCGGCGCCGTCTTCACCACCTCCGGATTTTCCCGGGCCTCCTGGGCCACATGGGCCAGGATGGCGGCATATTCCTCGAGTTCTTCCTTGGAGTAGGACTCGGTGGGCTCCAGGGTGCAGGGTTCCGGCACAATCCAGGGGTGATGGCTCGTCCAATAGTGGACACCGAAGTCGGCCGCCCGCAGTCCGATCTCTTCGGAGTGGACGCCGGTTTCCCGGTACAGGTCTTCCCAACTATAGCGCACCTGCTCGATGCGCCGCTTCCCCCGGGCGTAGGGGGCGCGGACTCCCGGAATTTCCAGGACCTTTTTCATCAGATAGTTGTTGTTCAGCACGGCGATCTCGGCCACCTCGCGTAGCCCGGCTGCCCCCAGGCTCATCACCCAGGCGTAGGCTCGCACCAGGACCGGGACGACGCCGTACCAGGGGGCCACTTTGCCGATGCTCTGGGGGCGATCGTAATCCAGGTAGTAGCGCCGGCCGTCGAAGGCGACGAGCGGAAGGGGGAGGAAGGGCTCCAGTTCACGCGTGACGCCCAAGGCGCCGGCCCCCGGACCGCCGCACCCGTGGGGGGAGGAGAAGGTCTTGTGCAGGTTGAAATGGCACAGGTCGAATCCGGCATCGCGGGCGCGGGTGATGCCCAGGATGCCGTTGGCGTTGGCCTGGTCGTAGGCGCACAGCCCGCCCGCCTGATGGACGAGGCGCACAAAGTCGGCGATGCGGGGATTGAAGATGCCGGTGTCCTCCGGGTTGGTGATCATCAGGCCGGCCGTGCGTTCCGAGATCGCCGCCCGGAGCGCCTCGATGTCCGGGTAGCCGTCCTCGTCCGGGTAGAGGGTGATCACCTTGAAGCCGGCCGTCCTGGCGCAGGCGGCGTCCGAAGGATGGGAGAAGATGGTGGTGATCATCTCGTCGCGCTTCTCCCCCTCCCCTCGAGAGGCGTGGTAGGCGCGAATCATGGAGGCCATGGTGTAGATGGCCGCCGAGCCGGCCCGGGGCTGGAAGGTAAAGCGGTCCATCCCGGAGATTTCCTTGAGAATCTGCTCCAGCCGGTATATGATCTCCAGGATGCCCTGCACCGTGCTCTCGTCCTGCAAGGGGTGGAGTTCGGTCACCTTCGGCGAGCGGGCGAACTGCTCGTTGATCTTGGGGCTGTATTTCATGGTGCAGGTGCCCTGGCCGACGTCGATGTTCAGGTCGGTGCCCAGCGTCTCCTGGGAAAGGCGGAAGTAGTGGCGCACCACCTGGGGTTGGGCAAGTTCCGGCAGGGCGGGCGGATGCGGCCGGCGCATCGCGGGCGGGAGGGTGCTCAGGACGTCGCCCACCTCGGCCCGGATCTCCTCCTCCACCGGGGGCACCAGGTAGGCCCGTTGCCCCGGCCGGCTCAGTTCGAAGAGGATCGGTTCGTCCCAGCGGGCCTGATGGAAACGGCGCAACTTCGGCCGGCCGTTTTCGTAGCGGTGGCGGGTGATGTCTTCGCTCATCGCAGCACCTCCTGAAGGGCTTCGACCAGACGCAGGATATCCTCCCGGGTATGGACCTCGGTGACGCAGTAGAGGGCGCTCTGGCCCAGTTCGGGGAATTCCCGGCTCAGATCCTTGCCGCCGAAGATCCCCCGCTGGAGCAGGGCGCGGTTGATCTCGGCCACCGTCTTCCCGGTGGCGTCGAAGTTGACCGTGAACTCCTGGAAGTGGGGAGCCTGGAAGAGAGGGACGCGCACGCCGGGGAGGCGGCCGAGTTGCATCATGGCGTAGCGGGCCCTGGCCATGATGCCTTCGCCGACTTCGGCCATCCCCTGCGGTCCCATAAGCGCCAGGTAGACGCCGGCAGTGATGCCCCACAGGGCGGCCGCCGTGCCCACCCATTCCTTTCCCTCCTCGCGACGGGCGAAGGAGGTGCGCTCATAGGCCACATCGCCGAAGCCGTACTCCCCGGGGACGCAGGTCGGAGCGATGCCGAAGAGGCGCGAGGGGTACTCCATGACGAAGCGCTCCTCGTCTCGGGTGGCGATAAAACCGCCGTGCCCTCCGCCGTACTGCATATGGATGCCCAGCGGCTGGATATCGCCGCAGACGATGTCGGCCCCGTAGCCGGCCGGCGGGGTGAGCACCCCCAGGGTGATGGGGTCCACCCCAACCACGCAGAGCGCGCCCTGTTCGTGGGCCAGGGCCGAGATCTCAGCCCCATGGCATTCGATATAGCCCAGATAGGAGGGATTTTCGAAGTAGACGGCAGCGGTCTGGGGAGAGAGGGCGCGGCGCAGCGCCTCCCGGTCCAACTGGCCGGTCCGGGGGTCGTAGTCGATCAGCCGTATGGTGAGGTCGGGCCGGAGATAGTCCTGAATTTTGGAGAGTTTGTCCGGGCAGATGGCCCGGGGGAGGAGCACCTCCTCCCGGCCGGTGATGCGGGCGGCCATGGAGAGGGCGGTGGCGGCGGCCTGATAGCCGTCGTAAGTGGGGACGTTGACGACGTCCATCTCCAGGAGTTCGCCCATCATGCTCGTGTACTCGAAGAGGGCCTGGAAGCGGCCGTGGTCGTCATACGGTTCGCCGGCGTAGGCGGTGAGGAATTCGCCTCGGGCGTTCACCTCATCGCAGACGGCAGGGACATCGTGCTGGTAGCAGCCGGCCCCCAGGAAGTTCAGGTACTCCTGACAGGTGCGATTTCGGTTCAGGAGGCCCTGAACATGCCGCCGCAGTTCGTATTCCGAGAGCAGAGGAGGAGGGAGGTCCAGAGGCCGTTGCAGGCGCAGTTCCTGGGGGATGTCGGCGTAGAACTCTTCCATGCTCTCCGCCCCCAGTTCGCGGAGCATCTGGGCCTTGACCTGGGGGACCGAGTTGGGGATGTACGGGTAGACAACCGTCTTTTGGGCCATCGAACACCTCCGTATTTTGCGTCGACTTTCCCCGGCCTTGTTTCTCCGGGGAACTTTATTATACCACTGGTTTTCCGTTTGGCCGTTTGCTTAAGAGGGGGGAAGTTTTCGGCGCCATCCCCGGCCCCCGGTTCGCCCACAGGGCCCTTGGGGAGGGGCGGCCTGCCGGGGCAATCCTCCATTTGACCTCTTCGGCGTTGGGTTGTACAATGGCCGTGGTCAGGTAAGCCCATGCCCTATTGCCTGCGCTGTCGGAAAGAGTATCCTGAGGGCATCGAACGCTGCCCGCGCTGCCGGCGGTTGCTCTTGCCCCGAAAGCCGGCCTGGCGGTCCTTTTTGCCTGACGAAAAGTTGGTGACGGTCCGTACCGCCCAGGGGGAACTCGAATCGGCCCTCCTGCAAGGGCAATTGGAACAGGAGGGCATCCCGGTGGTCGTTCGGAGGGAATCGGCCGGCCTGGTCTGGGGAGTGACGGTGGACGGATTGGGGGCCCAGCATCTCCAGGTGCCGGAGAGCCTGGCCGGGGAGGCCCGGAAGGTGCTGGCGGCTTTTTCCTCTTCCCCCCGGCTGCGCCGGAGGCGCCCCTGCCGTTTTCGCCGGAAAGGTTCTATTCCACCCGGCCGGCCGGAGTGAATTGCAGGACTCGCAGGTACGGCCGCACCCAGCGGGCCACCTCGTCCTTCATCAGGTTGCCCGAGACGTGCATCAGGGTGTCGTGGAAGAGGGGGTCCTTGACCATGCTGGCTTGGCAGGGGTAGTGGTGGTGGAGCAGCCCGGCCTGTTCCACCGCCTCGTCCACCGATAGCCCCACCAGGCGTTCGGCCACGAAACGGGCGCAGCCGCAGGAGGCATCGCGCAAGACCTCGACGGCCCGGATGCGCCGTTCGACCGGGTCCACCTCGATGGAGAAGGCCGGCCGGCCGAAGTGGCGGGCGAACTCGGCGATGAGGGGGTCGCGCACTTCCTCCTGCTCGCTACGCAGGCTGCTCGTCGTTTCGGTGAGGGAGCAGAAGGGCCGGGGCGTGACCACGCTCACCCCCATCGCCTCCAGCCAGCGATGGAGTTGGTTGGCCAGTCCCCTGGGCAGCCAGGCCTCGCTGTCGGCCGGAGCGATGACCGCCCGCGCTCCACAACGCCGGACGATCTCGGGCAGGAGTTCGGCCACCCCGGGGTTTTCCCCCAGCGAGAGGACCAACTCGGCCGGCGGAAGCGTCTCCGGCACAAACTCCTCCGGGTAATCGATGACCGGAGGAAGGACGGCCGGAGCCTTCCACTCAGCGATGCTCCAGTCGGCCGGGGCATGGCGGCGCAGGTTCTCCAGGTGCCGCCGGCCGTATTCGCCCTGATAGACCACCAGAAGGCGCATCCCGGACCTCCCGGGGGACTAGCCGGAGTTTTCCCCAAAGACAATTTCAAAGGGAAGGACGATGGCCCCTTCCGGACAGAGGGCCTCGCAGTCGGCGCAATAGGCGCAGTCCTCGGGCCGGGCCAGCACGGCCCGACCGCCGGCCAGTTCGAGCGCTCCGGTCGGGCAGACCTCCACACAGTCGCCGCAGCCGGTGCAACGCTCTTCCAGAATCATCGGAAGAACAGACGCCTCGTTCATCGTACCTCCAGTCAGTTTTCATTTTACTCCGCCGGATGCCCCGAGTCTGTGACTTTTGTCTCTCCGGAATGGTGCGCGGCATCACTTGACAGGTGGACCCTCTTCTGCTATATTTGGTGTAATAATTACACAAATGAGGTTGGCGATGGCTGCGGAAACCCGTCTTCCCCAATCCCGTGAGCGCCCCTGGGTAACCGTGGACCTGGTCATCTTCACCCTGCTCCAGAAGGCGTTGCACGTCCTCCTGGTGAAACGCCGCTCGCCGCCCTTTGCCGGAATGTGGGCTCTCCCCGGCGGCTTTGTGCAGATGGAGGAATCGCTGGAAGAGGCCGCCCGTCGGGAACTGCGCGAGGAAAGCGGGGTCAGCGAGGTCTACCTGGAGCAACTGTATACCTTCGGCGACCCCGGTCGGGACCCCCGGGGACGGGTCATCACCGTGGCCTACTTTGCCCTGGTGCCGGCCGAACGGCAGGCCCTGCGCGCCGCAAGCGATGCCGCAGATGCGGCCTGGTTCCCGGCCTATCACCCGCCCCCGCTGGCCTTTGACCACAGCCGAATCCTGGACTATGCCATCACCCGCCTGCGCTATGATACCGCTCGGGCCTTTGAACTGCTTCCCCAGGAGTTCACCCTCACCGAACTCCAGGAGGCCTATGAGCACATCCTGAACGAGAAACTGGACAAACGGAACTTTCGGCGCAAGGTGTTGAACGCAGACATCCTGGAGGAGACCGGCCGCCGGCGGGAAGGCCACGGCCGGCCGGCCCGCCTGTACCGTTTCCGCGCCGATGCCGTGGCCGAGATCAAGGCCCGCCGCCTTTTCCCCTGACCTTGGAGGAAAGCGATGGACGAGACCAACTGGATCGAACGCAGCCGGCCCTTTCTGGAAGCCGTCGAGGCCTGGTACCGGGCCCTTCCTTCGATTTCCCTCCGGGACCTCTGCCTCAGCCCGGCCCGGGTGGCCGTCTTCTGCGTGGACCTGGTCGTGGGCTTTTGCTACGAAGGCCCCCTTTCCAGCCCCCGTGTGGCCGCCATCGTTCCCCCCATCGTGGACCTTTTCCAGCGCGCCTATGACCTGGGGGTGCGGTACTTCCTCCTTCCCCAGGATCAGCACCCCCGTCAGGCCGTCGAGTTCGAGGCCTTTGGCCCCCACTGCCTCGTCGGCACCCGGGAGGCCGAGACCGTTCCCGAACTTCGGGCCCTGCCGTTTTCCCACCTTTTCCAAATCATCCCCAAGAACTCGCTCAACGCCGCGCTGGAGACCGGCCTGAACGACTGGGTGGACGTGCATCCGGGGGTGCACACCTATATCGTGGTCGGCGACTGCACCGACCTCTGCGTCTACCAACTGGCCATGCATCTGCGCCTGCGGGCCAATGCCAAAGGGCTGAAGCGGCGCGTCATCGTCCCGGCCAACTGCGTGGATACCTACGACCTGCCGGTGGAGCGGGCCCGCGAACTCGGCCTCCTGCCCCACGACGGCGACCTTTTGCACCGCCTTTTCCTCTATCATATGGCGCTGAACGGGGTCGAGGTGGTGCGGGAACTGACCTGAGAGGCGGGCGATGATCTCCCTGGACGACCTGCTCCAGGCCACCGGCGGCCGGTTGCTCGGCCCGCCCGGGGCCCGGGAGTTTATCGATTTCTGTCATGACACCCGCCTTCTGAACCCGGGCGAACTTTTCGTGGCCGTTCCCACCGCCTGGGGGGACGGCCACGACTACATCCCGGCGGCCGTATCCGGAGGCGCCTCCGGAATCCTTTGCCAGCGTGAGGATGTGCGGCCGCCCGCCGGGGTCACCTGTATCCTGGTGTCCGATGTGCGGCAGGCGCTGGTGGACTGGGCCGGCCATATCCTTCGGCGCTACGGGCCGGAGGTCATCGCCGTCACCGGAAGCGTGGGCAAGACCAGCACCAAGGAGGCCATCGCCGCCGTGCTGGGAAGGCGTTTCCCCACCTTTCGCAGCGCCGGGAACCGCAACGACCTCTTCGGCCTCCCTCTCGCTTTGGGCCGGCTCAGGCCGGAACAGCGCTATGCCGTGCTGGAGATGGCCTGTGACCGTTTCGGCGAAATCGCTGCCCTGGCCCGCATGGCCCCGCCCCGCGTGGCCGTGGTCACCTGGGTGCGCGAAGCCCACCTGGAGTACCTGGGGACGCTGGAGGCCATCGCCCAGGAGAAGGGGGAACTGGTGGCCGCCCTCCCGGCCGACGGCTGGGCGGTCCTGAACGCCGATGATGAGCGCGTCCTGGGCATGGCCGGCCGTACCCCGGCCCGGGTCATCACCTTTGGCCGGCAGCCGACCGCCGATGTCTGGGTCGAGCCGCTGTCCTTCGGTTGGGAGGGGACGGAGGCCGTCCTCCACCTGGGGGGCCAGGCCCGCCCGGTGCACCTGGCCCTCCTGGGGTGGCCGGCGCTCTACATCGCCGCCGCCGCGGCTGCCGTGGGCATGGTCTATGGGCTGGAGGCGGAGGAGATCGTCGCTGCTCTGGAGCACCTGTCTCCCATCCCCGGCCGGCTGCGGCCGCTCCCCGGCCTCCAGGGGCTGCGCCTGCTCGACGATACCTACAGCGCCATCCCCTCTTCGACGCTGGCCGCCCTGGATACCCTGGAGGCGCTTCCGGCCGGCCGACGGGTGGCCGTCCTGGGCGATATGCCCGACTGCGGGCCTTTCGCCGACGGCCTGCGCACCGTCGGCCGGCGGGTGGCCCAGGTGGCCGACCGCCTGGTCACCTGCGGCGACCGGGCATCCCGCATCGCCGAGGCGGCCCGTCAGGCCGGCCTGGAGGATGTCCACGTCACATACACCCCCGAGGATGCTGCCCGCAGCGCCCGGCAGGGGCTTTCCGCCGGGGATGCCATCTTGGTCAAGGGGGCGCCCGAGGCGCGGATGGAAGGGGTCGTCGAGCACCTCCTGGCCGATCCCCGGGAGGCCCCCACCCTCCTGGTCCGCCAGGCCCAGCCCCGTCCGCCGGCCTGGAAGGGCGCCCTGGAGCGTCCCACCTGGGTCGAACTGGACCTGGAGGCCATCGCCCACAACTGCGAGCGGCTGGTGGAACTGGCCGGTCCGGGGGTGGAGGTGATGGTCGTCCTCAAAGCCGATGCCTATGGGCATGGGGCCGTCCGCATTGCCCATACCGTGCTGGCCCATGGGGCCCGTCGGCTGGCCGTGGCCTGCCTGAACGAGGCCGTGGCCCTGCGCCAGGCCGGGGTGGAGGCCCCCATCCTGATTCCGGGCTATCTTCCACCCTGGCAGGCCCGGGCCGCTCTGCTTCATAACGTCACCTGCGCCGTCTTCTCCGAGGAGGTGGTGCAGGCCCTCTCCGCCGCCGCCCGCGACCTGCGGAGCGTGGCCCGGGTTCACCTGAAGGTAGATACGGGGATGGGCCGGCTGGGCCTTTTCCCCGAGGAGGTGTTGCCGTTTCTGGAGCGCACCTGGCACCTGCCGGGCATCCTCTGGGAGGGCATCTTTACCCATTTCTCCGTAGCCGACGACCCGGCCGAAGACCCCTATACAGAGGAGCAGATACGCAGGTTTACGGCCCTGCTGGAGGAGTTGGAACGGGCCGGCTACCACTTCCCCCTGGTGCACGCCTCCAACTCGGCGGCGCTCCTGCGTTTTCCCCAGGCGCGTTTCAACCTGGTGCGCCCCGGCATCGCCCTCTACGGCCTTGCGCCCTCGGTGAAGGTTCCGCTCCCGCCCGGCTTTCGGCCGGCGCTGCGCTTCAAGACGATGGTGGCCCAGGTCCGGGACTTTCCCCCGGGCAGTTCCATAAGTTACGGGCGCACCTATCGCACCTCCGGCCAGCAGCGCATCGCCGTCCTGCCGGTGGGCTATGCCGACGGCTTCCGTCGCGCCCCCCACCACTGGGGAGAGGTGCTCATCCGCGGCCGGCGTGCCCCCATCGTCGGGCGGGTCTGCATGGACTATACGATGGTGGAGGTCAGCCACATCCCCGGGGTGCGGGCCGGAGACGAGGTGGTGCTCATCGGCCGGCAGGGGGAGGAAGAGATCACCGTGGAGGAGGTGGCGGAGCGCCTGGGCACGATCAACTACGAGGTGGTCTCCCAGATTCTGGCCCGGGTGCCCCGCCTGGTGTAAAAGGTCAGGGCTTGGTGCCCACCTCGTAGATGTTGGGCCAGGCCTGGTAGTGGCTGAAGATCGGCTCGGAGAGGACTTCCTTCCCGTCCACCAGAATCTTCCGGTACACCACCACATCCACCCCATCCACAGCCCAGTCGGTCTGCCGGATGTAGCCCTGGGGCAACTCCGCGTTATAGACATAAACAGGCTCCGAGGGGGCGGGAGTCCAGTTGGAGAAGTAGGGGCCGTCCAGGACGACTTCCCGGTTCGGTTTGGTCCCATAGAGGTAGACGTAGAGCGTGTCGGTATCGGTATAGACCTCGAATTGCATGAGCAGGTAGGCCGGAGTGTCGTTACGGAACTTCAGGTCGGTGCCGGTGCTGACGAAGATGGTGGCGTCCAGTCCGACGATGGACTGCTGCTCGTAATATCGGACCCGGTAGGCGTGAGGGTGGCGTTCGAGGATGGGCAGGCCGGCCATGAGGGCCGCCCGGAAGACGGTGGTGGAGACCTGGCAGATGCCTCCGCCGACGTTGCGCACCGTCCGCTCGGCGATGATGGAATAGCCCTCGACAAAGCCCTGGCTCTCGTCGATGGGGCCGATGTGCTCCAGGAAGGAGAAGGTCTCCCCCGGGGCGATCAGGATGCCGTCCAGCAGGCGGGCGCCGACCACGATGTTGTGCTCGCGGTAGGGAGCCGAGCCGGCAAAGTGGCTTTCGCCGACCCCCACCACTTCCCGAATGCCCCAGCGGGGGTCCTGAATCGTCTGGCTGGTGATGGCCGGGGGCACTTCCCGGAGGGTCAGGGCCACTTCGCGCCTGTCCGGGGAGAGGACGGCGGCGTAGATGGCGTCTATGGTGGGTTCCACCGGCAGTTCCCAGCCGGGCACCCCTTCCTCGGCCACCTCCAGGTGCCCGCCGACGGAGCGAAAGTGGGCGTTTCGGGGAAGGACGCGCACCTCGCCGGCGATTTTCCCCACCAGGTCGTGCAGGGCCTGGGAGTCGAGTTCCACGGCCAGCACCGGGCCGGCCGGGTCCGGGCGCTTCTCCACCCGGAGCATCTGGGCGATCTGAAGCGGGGTGAGGGTCCAGGTCCGTTCCCCGAGGCGGAGAATCACCGGGGCGGACACCATACGCCGGGCGGTCTCCAGGGCCCGCCGGGCCGCCTCCTCGCCGATCTCCGGCCGGAAGGTATCGACCACCAGGGGGACCGGTTCCGGCGAGAGCCGCTCCAGGTTCCTGTGGATGGCTTCCAGGGTGGGCTCGATCTGCAGGATACGGCCGGAGCGGCCGGGCCGCAGGCTCACCTGGGTTCCTTCCACCACCAGGGAGACCTCCTGGGCAGGCTGGTCGATCTTCTGGGCCAGGCGTTGCAGATAGGCCCGCAGGGCGTCCTCGTCCAGGATGAGCGGCAGCAGGATATCCCGCCGCCCGGTCCAGACCTGCCAGCGTTGCGTCCACTGTTCCAGGAAGGAGCCCTGCCGGCCGATGCTCAGCGCCTCGCTCACCGCCACCGACCAGGCCACCTGCAAGCCGATTTCGCTTCCGGAGGGCTGCCAGGCCCGTTCCTCATCGATCAGGGTCAGCGGCCGGGCCAGGGTCCAGGAGGGGTTGGGGTTGGGAGCCACCCCTTCGTAGCGCAGGCGCAGGGCGCTTTCGGCCTCCTGGGGGGTCATCTCGCCCACATAGACGCCGGCGATGTAGACGTTGGGGAAGATGCGTTCCCGAAAGCGCAGTTCGACCCCGGCCCAGAGGCCCACCAGGAGGAGCGCCAGGCCGGCCAGGACGGCCGGCGGGAGGAGCCATTTCCAGGCCGCACGTCGCTTCTTCCGTTTCGGCCTGGGAGGGGGGCCGGCCGGCTCCAACTCCGGCCAGGTCGGGAGCCGTCGAGGCCGGCGGGGCTCTTCATACCCTGACCAGGTTGCCCTCATCCTCGTCACGGTGCCGACACACCTCCTCAGCGGAAGCGCGTTTCCCAGGTATAGGGGATGCGCTCTGTGTTCCAGGGCAGGCGATGCTCATCCGGCCTTTCCCGGCAGTAGGGTTGGGTTGGGAAGTTGAGCAGGAGCGAGGGAACCACCCCCAGCGTCTTGTAGCCGTGGGCCACGCCCCGGGGAATCTTGAGCAGGATGGGGTTATGGTCGCCCAGGAAAAACTCGTTCAATTCGCCCTGGGTGGGAGAGCCTTCCCTCAGGTCGTAGAGCGCGGCCTGAACCATGCCCTGGATGACGCAGAAGTAGTCATCCTGATGTTCATGCCAGTGCCAGGCCCGGATGACGCCCGGGTAGTTCATGGAGACATAGGCCTGGCCGAATTGGGAAAAGATCGGGTCGTCGGCCCGCAGGATTTCCATGAGATACCCCCGATCATCGGCATGGCGGACCAGCATTTTGACCTCTACTCCGGCGATCAAGGCGGCCTCCTTATCCATTTCCGAAACCAGGCATAGTATAGCATCCTTTGGCCGCGCAGGCAAGGCTTTCCCTGGTAACTACCTAAGAGCAGCCTCCAGACCGTTTTGAAACCACCGTGGTAGGAGTTGCTTGACTTTTTTCCGGCGGCATAGTATAGTAAAGGTGCTGGCTATCCCGGCCGCTCCCAGGAGGTGCAGAGATGGTCCGAACGTTCCGCCGTCTGTGGATGCTGGTACTGGTGCTGGCCGTCTTGCTTCCCGGCAGCCCGCTGGTTCTGCCGGCCGGCGCCGCCCCTCCTCCGCCGCCGACCCTGCTCCAACCCTCCGAAGGTCAGGTGACCACCGCCGCCAATTATCCCCCCACCGGCACGCCCACCTTCGTCTGGAGCCCGGTCTCCGGAGCCGACCGATACCAGATTCAGGTCTGCCCCTCGGCCGAGTGCGCCACCACCGTCGTCTCCCAGGAGACCTATTCCACCCGCTTCGCCCCGTTCAGGGCCCTGGCCGACGGCGACTGGTACTGGCGCGTCCGGGCCCACAACGCCGACGGCTGGGGCGCCTACAGCACTTCCCGGCGCTTTACCAAGTCCTGGCTGGCCGAAGGAGCCCTCGCTCCTACCCTCCTGGTCCCCGGCCCGGATGAGACCGTCGAGTTCTTTGAGTACCCCATCTTTTCCTGGTCTCCGGTCGTCGGCGCGGCCTACTACCGCTTCACCATCGCCACCGATTCGTTCTGCAACTCGCCCATTTCCGGTTACCCCAAGAATGCCATGATCAACACCTATACCCCGATGAGCCGCATCGCCCGGGGACACTACTACTGGCAGGTTACCCCGGTGGACCACCAGGGACATTGGGGAAACTCGAGCGAATGCCGACATTTCTCCATGGACTATCAGCAGGTGCCCACGCCCCTGAGCCCGGACGACGACTCCCATCACACGTTCACCCCGGATTTCCGCTGGACGGCGGTCAAGGGGGCGAAAGATTATCATCTCCAGATCAGCACGAACCCGGACTTTACCACCCTGGTGGCCAATATCTACACCTATAACACCCGCTATACCCCGGTGAGCAATCTGGAAAACGACCGCGAGTACTACTGGCGGGTATCCGCCCGGGACACGACCAGCACTGAAGGCCCCTGGAGCCAGGCGCGCTCTTTTGTGATGGGATGGCACCTGGCCCCTACCCTGTTGAGCCCCAACAACAGTTACATCTACTCCCCCTTCCCGGTTTTCCAGTGGACTCCGGTGGCGGGGGCGAGAAGGTTTAAAATCCTGGGAGATGAGGAATCCTCCTTCGCTTCTCCCGTGAAATTCGAGGTAAACCTCATCGATCCTCGCTACGACCACCTGAACTGGGGCACGATCCGCGTCGATCCCCCCAACTATTACTATTGGAAGGTGCGGGCCGAGGACCAGCAGGGAAACCTGGCCTGGTGGAGCGAGACCCGCTCCTTCGCCTTCAACTGGACCCCCGGCCCCACCCTGATCTATCCGCCCTATTACTACGATCCGGCGACCATTTCTTCCACCCGATACCTGGATATACGCACCGATCCGACGGTTCCCTTCCCCGTTTTTATGTGGGATCGGGTGGTACATCACACCGATGCCGGGGAGGTGGCGGCCGATACCTACGTCATCGAGGTGGACGATGACCCGGCCTTTACCAGCCTGGACTGGACGGCGACGACCCATAACCTGAGCATTGCGCCTGCGCTGGACTCGCCCTTTTCTCCGGTGCCCGGCACGGTCTACTACTGGCGGGTGCGGGCCTACCTGGGCGGGAGTCCGATGGGCGGCTACAGCGAAGTCTGGCCGGCCCGCTTCGACCCCTCCCTGCAGGCGGCGATGCCCACCATCGCCCTCTACTTCCCCGCCGACGGCACCGATAGCGTCTACGACGCTCCCCTCTTCGGCTGGTCCCCGGTCCAGGGGGCGGCGCGTTACCACTTTCAACTGAGCACCTCGTCCGACTTTGCCTCCCTGGCCGACGAGGCCTACCCCCTGTACCCATTTTACACTCCCCGGAGCCACCTGCCGGCCGAAACCTACTACTGGCGGGTGGTGGCCCAGGATGCCGGCGGGAACGACCTCGGCTCCTGGAGCGAAACCCGCCGGGTGGTGATTACCCATCCCCTGCGCCGTGGCGATGACACCTACCCCCTGCCCACCCCCATCTTTCGGGATGCCACCGCCCTGGTCGGCCAGGATGCCGCCGGCGACGTCTCCGCCCCCTATGACCTGACCAACCTCTACCTGGCACAGGACAACAACTACTGGTACCTGACCATCCTTCTGCCCACCACGAACACGACGGATATGTACTTTGTTTTCTACGTTGACCTGGACCATCGGGCCGGCTCCGGGGGCAATTCCGATCCCCTGGGCCTTTCCGTGCAGGCCGACTCTATCTATGCTCCAGAGCGCGTGCTCTACGCCCACCATAATACGGCCGGTGCGATCGATGGGGTCATCCTATACACCTGGCAGGGTTCTTCCTGGGGGCCTCCCCAGGACCTGACCTCGATTGGCGGGAGTTGGCTCTACCTGCGGGGGCACTATCTGGAACTCCGCGTCCCCCTGACCGCCTTTGACATCAGCGAGAACTGGCTGGGCACCGTTTCCCTGGAGGTCTTCACCGCTCAGGCGGGAGGGCAGGCCCAGGACACCGTCCCCTCCGAGGGGGCTTCGCCGACGGGGAATCTGACCAACTTCACCGCCGCCGCCGACAAGTTGAACCCGCTGCACCCCTGGGACAATCCCTTCAGCAACCCCTTTATCCAGTATCAGAACGTCCCGCTGAGTTTCGCCAAGCCGTTGCCGCGTTCCTATGTCAGCGGGTACAAGATTCAGGTGGCCCGGGACATCGGCTTCACCGACCTGGTGGTGTCGGATGTCTACTGGAAATCCGGGACTCCGCCGCAATACTGGTTCCTGGGCACCCGCTGGACCTGGACGGAGACCTTTGAGGAGAACAACACCCTCTACTGGCGGGTACGGGTATGCCATGACAACCCCAACAACTCCTCCTGCGGCCCCTGGTCGCAGCCGGTGCGTTTTACCAGGGTCAACTACGTGCCCCAAAATCTGACCGCAGACTATACCTATGCCGCCCCCTCCTTCCGCTGGGATCGGGTAGAAGGCGCTTCCTACTATCGGCTCCAGGTCTCCAGCGACCGGAACTTTGCCACCAATGTTAAGGTCAACCAGACGCCGGATAGTCCCAGTTATACCCCGTATCAGGGGACCGAGGCCCTCCCCGATGGTACCTGGTACTGGCGGGTGCAGATTTACGACGGTTCCGGGCGGACCAGCGCCTGGTCGGAGGTGCAGGTCTTTACCAAGACCTCTCCCATGCCCACCCTGATCAGCCCTACGATGGGGGTCTGGATCCACGAACTGCCCACCTTCCGCTGGGAGGCCGTGCTCTACCCCTCAGGCGAGCCGGTGGTGAGCGCGCCGCGCTACCGATTGCTTCTGGATGACGACCCCAACTTTTCCTCGCCGATCTGGGGAACGGGCAATACCATCGATACCCTCTCTGTGACGCCGTGGAGCAACGTTTTGGGGCTGGATGATGGGACCTACTACTGGAAGGTGGCCATGATCGACGGGGCGGGAAACCCGGGGCCCTATCAGGAGGCCGGCGGCGTCTTTTACAAAACCTACTACTCGCCGACCCTGCTGGCGGCTTCCTTCGACCCCTCTCCCGATCTGAGTTGGGCCCCGCTCCAGGGAGCGGCCTACTACAAGGTTCAGGTCTGCCGGGACCCCTACTTCAGCAACTGTGTGGAGACCGTCTCCACCGATGCCACCCGTTTCGTGGCGACCCATTCCTATGCGCCGGGGAATTACTACTGGCGGGTGTGTATGTGCGACCAGGACGACCACTGTGGGCCTTATTTCCGCTCCACCATCGGACCCGGTTCGCTCATCTTCCTGCCGGCCGTGTTTAAGCACAAGAGGTTCTGAGCCCGGTCGGTATGGCGTAAAAAAGAGGCGGTGGTGGAACGCCCACCGCCGCTTCTTTTTCAGGGATAGCCCCTGGCCCGTGCCGGCCTCACCGGATCGATCAATGCCGCCAGCGGCGAATCTTCTTGCGGCAGGCCGGCCGTTTGCCGTGGTTGGCCCTGGTCAACTTTCTGGGTCTGTGCCTGCCCATACCTTTCCTCCTGGAAGTTCTTGGCGCGTATAGTATATCATAACCCGGCCGGGTGTCAAATCGCCCTTGACGCCTGGGACATGCTATGGTAAACTGTCATTCGTCGGCGTGGCGTATTCACTGCTGATGGGATCGAGGTGATCTTGCGGCATCTCTCCTGTCCCAAGGTCAGGGAAAACGAGGAGGTGTTTCGATGCCCCAGGGATTTCGCTATGTCTTCCTGTTGCACATGATCGTCTTCGGCGTGGCCGGCCTTCTGCTCCTGGTGATTCCCGGGCGGGTCATGCCCTGGGTGAACTGGGAAACCGGCGCCCCCATCACCGGCCGTCTGCTGGGGGCCGCCCTGGTGGCCCTGGCCTGGGGCTCCCTCCGCGGCCTCCTGGCCCGGGAATGGCGCGAGGTATCCCTGGTGGTGGAGATGGAGGCCCTGGCTTCTCTCCTGGCCTGCGCCGGCCTCCTTCGACACCTGATTCTGCCCGGCAGGTGGGCTCTGACCGGCTGGGTTGCTCTGGTCGTCCTGGCCCTCTTTGCCATCGCCTTCCTGGTGATGGTCGTCCTGGGCCGGATGGCGGCCCGCAGGTAGGAGAGGTGGCCAGGTCCCGGCAACTTCTTGTTGCCGGGGCAGGTGCCCATGGGGAGATTCCCATGCTCGATCTCATCAAACGTCGTCGGAGCATTCGCCGCTACACCGGGGAGCCGGTCTCCGCGGCCGACATCCAGGCCCTCCTGGAGGCGGCCATGGCCGCGCCCTCGGCCAGCAACCGCCGGCCCTGGCAGTTTATCGTGGTGCGGGAGGAGGGCCTGCGGCGCCAACTGGCCGAGACCCACGCCTACAGCCGCATGTGCGCTGAAGCCGCCGTCGTCTTTGTCGTCCTGGGCGAGGAGGCCCGTTCCCAGCACTGGGTCGAGGACACCAGCGCGGCCACGGAGAACCTGCTCCTGGCGGCGGCCGGTTTGGGGCTGGGAGCCGTCTGGATTGCCGTCTATCCCCATCCGGATCGTGAGGATTACGTTCGTCGGCTGCTGGACATTCCCTCCGAACTGCGCGTCCTCTGCCTGGTCGCCGTCGGCCATCCGGCGGAGGAAAAGCCTCCGCGCACCCAGTATGACCCCGACCGGGTACACTACGAGCGCTACGGGAGGCACTGAACCGGCCCTGCCGGAGACGCGGCCCCCATCTCCCGGTGGCTATCGGGAGGCCTGGACCTGTTCGGGCCGGCCGTTGGGAAAGCGTGGGGAAGTCGTCGTCCACGGCCGGCCGGGTGTGGGCTATGATAAAAAGATAGATACCCGGTTCGAGGAATCCTATGTCGATCCGCCTGCGCCGTTTGGGAATTGCCCTGGCCCTCTTCCTGCTCCTGATCGGGGGAGCAGGGGCGGGGGTCTATTTCTGGCTGCTGGCGGACCTTCCTTCCCTGGACCATCTGGGCCGGAACCTGGTTGCGCCCAGCAACAAGGTCTATGACCGTTACGGCCGGCTGCTCTTTGAGATGCCGGCCGCCGGCGGCGGAAGCCATACCCCCGTTCCTCTGGAGGAAATCCCCCTGGCCTTGCGCCAGGCCACCATCGCCGTGGAGGATGCCTCCTTCTACCAGAACCCCGGCGTGGACTTCTGGGGGATTCTGCGCGCCCTCTGGATCAACCTGACCCAGGGGGGGATACGCGCGGGGGGAAGCACCATCACCCAGCAGGTGGTGCGCAACCTGGTGCTCAGCCCGGCCGAGCGTTCCGAGCAGACGTTGCGCCGCAAGTTGCGCGAGGCCATCCTGGCCTGGCAGATGACCCAACGCTACTCCAAAGACGAAATCCTGGAGATTTACCTCAACGAGACCTATTACGGCAATATGGCCTACGGCGTGGAAGCCGCCGCCCGGGCCTATTTCGGCAAAAGCATGGCCGATCTGGACCTGGCCGAGTGCGCCCTTCTGGCCGGCCTGCCCCAGGCGCCGGCCCGCTATAACCCCCTGGAACACCTGGAGGCGGCCAGGGCCCGCCAGGCCGTCGTCCTGGACCTGATGGTCCGGCATGGTTACATAAGCGCCGAGGAGGCCCGCCTGGCCAAAGAGGAACGCCTGCACTTTGCCGCCGCTCCTTTCCCGATTCGCGCTCCCCACTTTGTCATGTACGTGCGCAATTTCCTGGAGGAGACGCTGGGGTTGGAACGGCTGGAGCAGGGCGGTCTGAACATCTACACCACGCTGGACCTGGACATGAACGAGACGGCCCGGGACCTGGTGCGCTATCGCCTGGCCCGCCTGGCCGAATGCAACGGACAGCGCGAACTCTGCCCGCCGGGCGGCCACAACGTGCGCAACGCCGCCCTGGTGGCCCTGGACCCCTCCACCGGCGAGATCCTGGCCATGCTGGGCAGCCCCGATTACTTCTCGGCCCGCATCGACGGGGCGGTGAACGCGACAACTGCCCTCCGCCAGCCCGGTTCGGCCATCAAACCGATCACCTACGCCGCCGCCTTTGAGGGAGGAAAGATGACCCCGGCCACGGTGGTCTATGACCTGCGCACCGCCTACGTGACCGAACGGGGCATCCCCTATGTGCCGTTCAACTATGACCTGCGCTTCCGAGGCCCGGTGCGGCTGCGCGAGGCCCTGGCCTCTTCCTATAACCTGGTGGCGATCAAGGTCCTGGATACCATCGGCATGGAGACCATGCTCAACCTGGCCCGCCGGCTGGGCATCAACACCCTGGACGACCCCGGATTGGGCCTGGCCGTGACCCTGGGCGACGGGGAGGTGCGTCTGCTGGACCTCACCGCTGCCTATGCCGCTTTTGCCAACGGAGGCCGGCGGGTCTACCCCCTGGCCGTCCGGCGTGTCGAGGATGCCTCCGGAAACGTCCTCTGGTCGGCTCCTCCGGCGGTGGGCGAACGGGTGTTGGATGAGCGCGTGGCCTACCTGATCACCGACATCCTGAGCGACGACCTGGCCCGTATCCCCACCTTCGGCGAGGGGAGCGTGCTCCAACTCTCCCGGCCGGCCGCGGTCAAGACCGGCACGACCTACGACTTTCACGACAACTGGACCGTGGGCTATACCCCGGACCTGGTGGTGGGGGTATGGGCCGGCAACGCCGATGGGGAGCCGATGCATCAGGTGACCGGGGTGAGCGGGGCCGCGCCCATCTGGCACGACTTTATGGAAACCGTCCTGCGCGGCCGGCCGGTTCAGGAGTTCCGGCGGCCGGCCGGCCTGGTCGAGGTCGAGGTCTGCGCCCTCTCCGGCCTCCTCCCCAACCCCGATTGTCCGCATCGGGTCAGGGAACTTTTCCTGGCCGGGACAGAGCCCCACGAGACCTGCCCCATGCATCAGCGCATCGCCATCGACCGGGCCACCGGATTGCGGGCCACCCCCGATACGCCTCCGGAGCGGGTGGTGGAGCGCGTCTACACCGTCTTTCCCCCGGAAGCCCAGGACTGGGCGGCCGAGCAGGGCATCCCCCAACCGCCGCCGGCCCCGGCCGGGGAAGGCCAACTCCTGGCCTGGTCGGGCGGCAAAGAGCCACCTCTGGTGATGACCGGACCGGACCAGGGGGCCACCTATCGCCTGGACCGGAGCCTGCCCCGTTCCTCCCAGCGCATCCGGGTCGGCGCCCGGCCGGGGACCGGGGCCACCCTGTTGGAGGTGACCCTGATGCTGGACGGCCGGCCGCTGGCCCGCTTTCAGAAGCCTCCCTACCAGGTCTACTGGCCGCTGGAACCCGGCCCCCATACCTTCTGGGCCGAAGGCCGGAACGAGCACGGGGAAACGGTTCGAAGTCCGGAGGTCCATATTTGGGTAACCGAGTAATGCGTAACGTGCAACGTGTAACGTGCAACGTGTAACGTGTAACTTGTAACGCAAACAAGGAGCGTATCCGATGCGTAATCCGACCGCTGTTCGAGCCAAACGAATTCTGGCGATCCTGACCCTGTTGGGAATCCTCCTGAGCGCCTGCGGGCCGACCCCCACCCCGACGCCCACCCCTGAGCCGTTGCCGCCGCCGCGTCTCCTCATGCACACGCCGGCCCTGGGCGAGGAACTGCCGCTCGATGCCCCCATCGAACTCGTCTTCGACCAGCCCATGGACCGGGCCAGCGTGGAGGCGGCCTGGTCCATCTCCCCAACGGTGGCCGGCCAGTTCCGCTGGAGCGATGACCGCACCGTTTCCTTCGTCCCTGAAGGAACCCTGGAGCGGGGCCAACGCTACCGGGTGACTCTGGCCGCCACGGCCCGCAACGCCGAGGGGACCCCCCTGGAGGAAGCCGTTTCCTTCGATTTCAGCACGGTGGGCTTTCTCGTGGTCAGCGCCGTTCAGCCGACGCCGGGCGTCACCGAGGTCCCGCCCGACACGGCCGTCACCGTGGTCTTTAACCGGCCGGTGGTGTCGCTTGTCTCCATCGGCGAGCAGGCCCAACTCCCTGACCCGGTGACCTTTATGCCCCCGGTGGCGGGCAAGGGGGAGTGGCTGAATACCTCCATCTACATCTTCCGCCCGGAGGAGTCTTTCCTCCCCTCCACCGAGTATACCGCCCGGGTGGCCGCCGGCCTGACCGATACCACCGGTGGCGTCCTGACCCAGGACTATGTCTGGAAATTCTCCACCATCCGGCCGGCGGTTCAGTCCTACGAACCGGCCAGCGACTTTTCCTACCTGCCCCCCTCCGGCGTGATTACGGTGACCTTCAACCAGCCGATGGACCACGCCTCCGTCCAGGAACGCTTTTCCCTGATGACGGCGGCGAAGGAGAAGGTCTCCGGCACCTTTCGCTGGTATGGCGGGGAGAAGCCCTCTTCCCCGGAGAAGATGATCTTTGTGCCCGATAGCCCCCTGCCCCGGGGCACGCGCTTCATCGCCACCGTGGGCGCCGGTTCCCAGGCGCGGGGAGGAGGGGCCGGCCTGAGCCGGGCCGTATCCTGGCAGTTCTCCACCGTGCCGGAGCCAGCCCTCCGCAAGTCCACCCCCAGCGATGGGCAACAGGACTGGCCCGTCTACAACAGCGTGAGCCTGGTCTTTGCCAGTCCGATGGACACCCAGGTCTTTACCCGCTACCTGAGCATCAACCCGACGGTGCCCCTGACGAACGTCTACACCTACTGGTACGATTACGATACCCAGGTCGACCTTTACTTCCCCAAGGAGCCGGCCACGGCTTACGAAATCGTCCTGGACGCCGCCATGCCCGATCGATACGGGGGGACGCTGGGCCGCACCTATCGGATTCGCTTTACTACCGGCAACCTGGACCCCTTCGCCGTGTTCAACGTCAGCGGCAACCTGGCCTCCGTCAGCGCCTATACCCACACCGTGTTCTATGTCCAACACCTCAACGTCTCCCGCCTGGACCTGGCGCTTTACAGCCTGAGCCAGGGGGAGTTCATGCAGATCAACGGCTTCGGCGGCTGGGATTACTGGTATAACTACACCCCTTCCGAGGCGAACCTGATTCGGCGTTGGTCGGTGGAGGTCAGTGCTCCATCCAACAAGGCAACCATGACCCGCCTGGAACTGACCGATGCCGAGGGGAACGACCTGCCTCCCGGTCTCTACTATGTGGAACTCACCGCGCCCGAAGTGCGGAGACGCTGGCCGGATCAGAAGCCGGAGCGCCTCATGTTGGTCCGTTCGCGCCTCCACCTGGTCTTGAAGCAATCCCGCAATGAGGTGCTCATCTGGGCCACGGACCTCGCTACCGGCCGGCCGGTTCCCGACCTCCCCATCGGCCTTTACCGGAGCAGCGGCGGACCTGCCCGCAGCGGTTCCACCGACGAAAACGGCCTTTACCTGGCGACCGACCTGAAGTTGGGCAATCTGTGGGATCCGCTCTTTGCGATGGCCAGCCGGCCGGGCGAGGAAAACTTTGCCCTGGCCTTCAACGGCTGGTCCGACGGCATCAGCCCCTGGGATTTCAACGTCGAATCCGAGTACTGGGCCACAGGCTATGTAGGCTACCTCTATACCGACCGGCCCATCTACCGCCCCGGCCAGACCGTCTACTTCAAGGGCATCGTCCGGGCCGACGACGACGCCCGCTACACCGTCCCCCAGGACTTCCAGGTGCAGGTGCGCATCTCCGATCCTCAGGGCAAGGAACTTTTCAAAAAGGAGGTTTCCCTGAGCGATATGGGCACCTTCTACGACGAAATGAAACTGGGCGACGAGGCGGCCCTGGGCACCTATAGCCTGGAGATGCAGGCCCCCCGGTACGACTTTTACGCCAGCACGACCTTCCTGGTGGCCGAATACCGCAAGCCCGAATATCAGGTCCAGGTAACGACAGACCGTCCCGCCTACCTCTCCGGCGATACCATCAACGTAACCGTCGAGGCCACCTACTACTTCGGCGGCCCGGTGGCCGATGCCCCCGTGCACTGGAGCGTGCTGAGCAACGACTACACCTTCTTCTACCGTTGCCCGGCCGGCCAGTCCTGCCCATGGTACAATTTCGACGATGCCGAATGGAGGTGGTACTACGAGGAAGGTTTGGGCGGCTACGGCCAACTTTTGGCCGAAGGCGACACCCGCACCGATGCCGGCGGTCGGGCCACCTTCCGCGTTCCGGCCAACATCGCCGAAAAGGTGCAGAGCCAGAACTTTACCATCGAGGCCAGCGTGACCGACCTGAGCGGCCAGCAGGTGAGCAACCGCACCGCCGCGGTCGTCCACAAGGGCGAGTTCTACGTCGGATTGGCGCCTCGGGGCTACCTGTCCCGGGTGGGAGAGGAGAAGGAAATTGACCTCATCACCGTGGGTTGGGAAAGCGAACCGGTGGCCGGCGTTCCGCTGACGGTAATCTTCATGGAACGCCATTGGTACAGCGTCCGCGAACGGGCGGCCGACGGCTACTACTACTGGAACTGGACGGTCGAGGACATCCCCGTCTTCACCACCACGGTGACCACCGGAAGCGACGGCAAGGCGGTGGCGGCCTTTGCTCCACCCAGGGCCGGCTCCTACCGCGTGCGGGCCATCGGGCGCGACTCCCACGAGAACGAAATCCGGGCCAGCACCTACTTCTGGGTCTGGGGCGGCGAAGAGTACGTTCCCTGGCGGCAGGAGAGCAACAACCGGATTTCCCTGGTGGCCGATAAACGGGAATACCAGGTCGGCGACGTGGCCGAGATTCTGGTTCCCTCCCCCTACAGCGGCACCGTCTATGCCCTGGTGACGATCGAACGCGGCCATATCATGGAGAGCGAGGTGCGGCAGTTCCAGAGCAACAGCGAGGTGGTGCGGGTGCCGATCGGGCCGGAGGATGTCCCCAACATCTTTGTCTCGGTGCTCATCGTCCAGGGTTCGGAGCAATCTCCGGACGGCATCGCCTCCTTCCGCATGGGGCTGATCAAACTGCCCGTCTCGGTCAAGGCCAAGGAACTTGCCATCCAGTTGACGCCGGACAAGGATATGGCCAAAGGGGAACATTACGGCCCCCGCCAGAAGGCCACCTACGACATCCTGGTTACCGATGCTACGGGGAAGCCGGTGGAGGCGGAACTTTCCCTGCGGCTGGCCGACCTGGCCGTTCTGGCCCTGGCCGATGAGCCCGGCCCGACCATGCTGGAGGCGTTCTGGCGCAGCCGGGGCCTTGGCGTCCGCACCAGCACGCCGCTTCTGGTGGCCCTGGAAAGGTACACCAGGGAGGTTCAGCGCGGTGGGGGCAAGGGAGGCGGCGGCGGGGAAGAGGCCGGCCTGGTGCGCACCCGCTTCGCCGATACCGCCTTCTGGGCCCCGGCCGTGCGCACCGGCAAGGACGGCCGGGCGCAGGTGACCGTGGAACTGCCCGACAACCTGACCACCTGGCGGATGCAGGCCCGGGGCATCACCGCCGATACCCTGGTCGGCCGGAGCGACGTGGATGTCCTGAGCACGCTGGACCTCCTGGTGCGGCCGGTGTTGCCGCGCTTCTTCGTGGTGGGGGACCGGGCCGAGATCGCCACCATTGTCCACAACAATACGGCCAATCCGCTGGAGGTCGAGGTGGAACTGGCCGTGGAGGGGCTGGCGTTGGAGGGCGCTTCCACCCGAACCGTGTCGGTGCCGGCCGGCGAACAGGTGCGGGTGGGCTGGCCGGTCACGGTCAAACCGGTGAGCCAGGTCAAGGTGCGCATGACGGCCCGGGGCGGCGGCTTTGCCGATGCCCGCGAGGATACCCTGCCGGTCTACCGCTTCTCCACGCCGGAGGTGGTGGCCACGGCCGGCCGGCTTGCCGCGCCCGGCCAGCGGCAGGAGACCGTCGTCCTGCCGCGCGTCTTTGACCCCACCCAGGGCGAACTGGTCGTCCAGGTGGACGGTTCGCTCACCGCCTCCACGCAGGACGCCCTGAAGTACCTGGAGCACTACCCCTACGAGTGTACCGAGCAGACCGTCAGCCGCTTCCTGCCCAACGTGCTCACCTACCAGATTCTCAAGGAGATGGGCCTGGCCCGGCCCGAACTGGAACAACACCTCTCGCAACTGGTGGGCATCGCCCTGCAGCGGCTCTACAACTACCAGCACTATGACGGCGGCTGGGGCTGGTGGCTCAACGACGAAAGCCATCCCTACCTGACCGCCTATGTGCTCCAGGGGATGCTGGAGGCCTATCGGGCCGGCTTCCTGGTGGACCAGGGGGTCATGCGGCGGGGGGCCGCCTTCCTGCGCGACCACCTCCCCTCGGTGGGCGGTCTGCTAAACCGGTGGGAGGCCAACCGCCTGGCCTATATGCTCTACGTCCTGGCTGAGTACCACACGACCACGGAAGAGGGCGTCCAGGGCGAACTCAGCCGGGCCGTCGCCCTCTTCGAGCGGCGTCAACTCCTGGGGCGCTACGGCAAGGCGCTGTTGGCCGTGGCGCTGGGCCTGCTGGAGGAAGGGCGCGAACGGGTGGACATCCTCCTGGGCGAACTGGCCGGGGAAGCCGTCCTCAGCGCCACCGGTGCCCACTGGGAGGAGGACAGCCCCGACTACTGGAACATGAACACCGACATCCGCACCACAGCCATCGTCCTGTGGGCCGTGTCGCGCCTGGACCCCCGGAATGAACTCCTCCCCAACACGGTTCGCTGGCTGATGGCCCAGCGCAAGGATGGCCACTGGGAGAGCACCCAGGATACGGCCTGGTCGCTCCTGGGGTTGGTGGCCTACATGCGGGCCAGCGGCGAGATGGAGGGGGACTTTTCCTACACCGTCTCCCTGAACGATCAGGTGTTGGAGAGCGGGGAAGTGAACAAGGAGAACCTGGCCGAGACCCGGACGCTTCGGGTGGAGATTGCCCAACTCCTGGTGGATCGGGCCAACCGGCTGGTGATCGAGCGCCACGCCCCGACAGAGGGGCAGACCGGCAAGGGGCAGTTGTACTATGCCGCCTACCTGCGTTACTACCTGCCGGCCGACATGATCAAGGCCCTGAACCGGGGCATCATCGTGGCCCGCCAGTACAGCCTGGCCGACCGGCCCGGTACCTACATCACCCAGGCCAGGGTGGGCGACGTGATTCAGGTGAAACTGACCATCGTCGTGCCCAACGACCTTTATTACGTCGTGGTGGAAGATCCGCTTCCGGCCGGCTGCGAGGGTGTGGATATGAGCCTGAAGACGACCAGCGTGGTCGGCCAGGCCCCGGAACTACGCAACCTGACGGCTGAGGAACAGGACCGCTGGTATCGCTGGTACGGCTGGGGCTGGTGGTGGTTCTCCCACACCGAGATGCGGGATGAAAAGGTGGTGCTCTTTGCCAACTACCTGCCTCGGGGCACTTACGAGTACACCTACCTCATGCGGGCCAGCGTGCCCGGCGAATTCCTGGTCATCCCCACGCTGGCCTATCAGATGTACTTCCCTGAGGTCTTTGGCCGGAGCGATGGGGGCAAGTTCATCGTGACCCAGGAGTAAGCCCCGTCGGTTCTGTTGGGGGGGTGGGCCGGTGGCGCCCACCCCCCTGATTTCATGCCGGCCGCTTTATGCCCGAGAGGGATTTTCCCATTCCCGGCGGGCCAGCCGCCACAGCAGCCCACCGACGGTCAACCCCATGACCACCAGCGCCAGGAGTTTATACCGGCCGCTGGGCAGGAGGAGGGCCAGCGCCCCAAACCCGGCACAGAAGGCGTAGAAGAGGAGGACGATCTGCACCTGGGAGAGGCCCAGGTCCAACAGGCGGTGGTGGAGATGGATGCGGTCGGCCTGGAGAGGGGAGCGCCCCTGGGAGAGGCGGAAGATGATCACCCAGGCCACGTCCAGGATGGGCACGCCCAGCACCAGCAGGGCGGTGGCGATCTTGGCCCCGCCGATGATGGAGAGGATGGCCAGGAAGTAGCCCAGGTACATGGCCCCGGAGTCGCCCATAAAGATACGGGCCGGATGGAAGTTATAGGGCAGGAAGCCCAGACAGGCGCCGAGCAGGGCCAGACATAGAGGAGCCAGGCTGTACTGTCCCAGGCGCAGGGTGTGGATGAAGAGGAGCAGGGCGGCAATGGCCGTTACGCCGCCGGCCAGCCCGTCCAATCCGTCAAGCCAGTTGAGCGTGTTCATCATGCCCATAATCCAGAAGAGGGTGAAGGGGATGGCGATGGCCGGCGGCAGGTAGATGGTGCCGCCCAGGGGATTTTGCACCTGTTCGATCACCAGTCCCGGGGGCGGCTCCAGGCCGGGGGCGAGAAAATAGGGGAAGACGGCGAAGAGGGCGACTCCCAGCTGGCCGGCCAGTTTCGCCCAGGGAGACAGTTCCCGCACGTCGTCGTACAGGACCAGGCCGAAAGCCAGGAGCGAGCCGATGAGGAGTACCCCCACTCGGACAGCCTCGATGGCCGGCCGGGCGGAAAGGAGCAGGACCGGGAAAAGGGCGGCGGTGGCCGCCAGAGCCAGGGCCAGACCGCCGCTGCGGGCCGTCGGTCGGGTGTGGACGTGACGGGGGGTGGGCTGGCGGAACCAGCCGGCCCGTTCTCCCAGACGTCGGGCCAGGGGGGTCAGGCCGGCGGCGAGGACCAGGGCGATGGAGAAGGAGAGGGCCATCAACCAGCCGTCGGGCATGGCATTCCCCGGCCCCTACAGGCGGATGCCGGCCAGGAGTTCCCGGGTGCAGGCCGCGCAGAGCGGCGTGCCCAGCCGTTCCAGGCGGCCGGCCTGGGTCCGAAAGTGCTGGCCGCAGCGTGGGCAGACATGGCGGGTTGTGCGGGCCCTGGCCGGGCGGGGAGGTTTCTCCGAGATGGACGCGCCCAGACCAAAGGGCCCCAGCCGGGCAGCCAGACGGCGGGCTTCCTGAAGCGTTACCTCGTCGCCGGTCACCAGCGCCGCTTCGGCGATCTCCCGCACAAAACGGGCCAATTCTTCCAGCCGCTCCGGGCTTTCTCCGGACTGGAGAAGCGTTTCCAGTTTTCTTTCCAGGTGCTCCAGCACCCCTACAGCCGTCAGCATGCCTTCCTCTACCAACGATCAACGGTCAACGTTCGACGATTCACCGATCTCCAGCCTGTTTCCCGACACCCGCAGGACAAATTCCGCCCCACAGATGGGGCAGGTGACTCGTCCCAGACGCAACTCCTCCTCGCCGATCTGGACGAGAAACTTGCAGACCGGGCAGAGGACCTCGGCGCCGGGGCCGGCCCAGTGGCGCACATCGAAAAGCCGCCGGAGGAGTTCCGGGTCCACCTGGCTGTAGGGCACCTGCCGGCGCACCAGTTCCTCGACCCGGGAGGCCTCGCTGACTTCCCCGATCATCAACGCCCCGATGACGGTCCGGTTTTCCTCGTCCAGCACCAGTTCCTTGTAGATGCCGTCCAGGGGATAGTCTCCCCGGATGCGGCGGAACTTTTTCTTGGGGTTGGTCTCGCCCATCACCAGGATGGGCAGGCCAAAGGCCCGCGTGGAGAGGGAAACGGTACGCCGTCGGTAGGGGGCCTGTCCGCCGCTCATGTTGATTCCGGCGGTGAGGCCCTGGTTCCAGGCCCTTAGCCAGCCGAAGGAACGGGCTTCGTCTTCCATCCGGACGGCATCGCCGGCGGCATAGATGTCCGGGAGGTTGGTGGCCAGGTAGTCGTTCACCCGGACTCGCTTTTCCATCTCCAGGCCGGCCTCCCGGGCCCATTCCAATGGAGGGCGCAGTCCGGCGGCGATGCCCACGATATCGGCCGGAATCTGCTCCCCGGTTGCGGTTACCACGGTGCGAACCCGGCCGGCGCTGCCCTCGAAGGCGACGACTTTTTGTCCCGGCAGGACGTCCACGCCCTCGCTGCGCAGACGCTCTTCGACCAGGGCCGAGGCTTCCGTGCTGAGCACATTTTCCCAGAAGTGGGAGCCCTCCAGGAGGTAGGCCACCGGCAGGCCCAGCCGGCGGAAGGCCCGGACCATTTCCAGGCCGGTCACGCCCTCGCCGACGACGGCGGCATGGCGGGACCGGCCGGCCATCCGGCGCAGTTCTTCCGCATCGGCGACGGTGCGCAGCGAGATGATTCCGGCCAGGTCGGAGCCGGGAAGCCAGTTCTTGGGGAGTTCCGCGCCTACGGCCAGGAGCAGCCGGTCGTAGGGGAGGGTCTCGCCTCCGGCCAGGGTCAGGCGATGGGCGTGGGGGTCCAATCCGACGACGGGGGTGTTCAGGCGGAGTTCGATGTGGGCGGCGCGGTAGAACGCCTCCGGCCGGCTGATCAGGGCTTCGAGGGGGGTATGGCCGAGCAGGTATTCGACCAGGGCCGGCCGGCGGTAGAAGGGAAGGGCCTCGGCGGAAAGGATGAGGATTTCCCCCTGTTCATCGCGCCGGCGAATCGTCTCCGCCGCCTTGGTCCCGGCCACTCCGTTTCCAACGATCACGTAACGCATTTGGGCCTCCTTGGGGTAGGTTACAGGGGGTATTCTATCATAGCGTTGCCGGCCGGTCAAGAAAATTGACCGGAGGAGGGGGTTATGGTAAAATGTAGGCAGACGGTTCTTAGGGAGGGAACGATGGAGGCTACAATGGTCGAGGGAAAGCCGTTGTACGGCATGACCGAGGAACTCTATCGAGCGGTGGTTGCCCTGGTGGACGACCGGGTGCGGGAGATCCGGGTGTTGCGCTCGGACTTTGACCGGCTGCAATCGGCTGTGCAGGCGTTGGCCGAGGCACAGGTGCGGACCGAGGAGCGGCTGAGCGAACTGGCCGAGGCGCAGAGGCGCACCGAGGAGCGGCTGAGCAAACTGGTCGAGGCGCAGAGGCGCACCGAGGAGCGGGTGAATGAACTGGCCGAGGCGCAGAGGCGCACCGAGGAGCGGCTGAGCGAACTGGCCGAGGCGCAGAGGCGCACCGAGGAGCGGGTGAATGAACTGGCCGAGGCGCAGAGGCGCACCGAGGAGCGGGTGAATGAACTGGCCGAGGCGCAGAGGCGCACCGAGGAGCGCCTGGAGCGGTTGGAGGCCACCGTTCAGGCGTTGGTCGAGGCGCAGAAGCGTACCGAGGAACGGGTAAACGAACTGGTCGAGGCGCAGAGGCGCACCGAGGAGCGGCTGAGCGAACTGGCCGAGGCGCAGAAGCGCGCCGAGGAGCGGTTGGGGCGGCTGGAGGCCACCGTTCAGGCGTTGGCCGAGGCGCAGAAGCGCGCCGAGGAGCAAATAAGCGAACTGGCCGGGGCCCAGCGGCGCACCGAGGAGCAGATTCGCATCCTGGTCCAGGAGATGGGAGCCGCCCGGAAGCGCCTGGATCAGGGGGAAGTTCGGCTGTCTATGCTCTACGGCTGGCGGCTGGAAAGCCTCTACCGGGAGCGGGCCTATGCCTACTTTGGCTCTCTTCTGCGCCGGGTGCGGGTCATTCCCCTGCCGGACATTGAGGAAGAGATGGAGGCCCGCCTGACCCAGGCCGAGGTACGGGACCTTTGGAGTCTGGACCTTCTGGTGAGCGGGCGGGTGCGTGAGCAGCCGGAACTCCCGGAGGTGTGGCTGGCGGTGGAGGTTTCGGCGGTGGTGGACCAGGACGATGTGGAACGGGCGGCGCGGCGGGCGAGATTTTTGCGCCGGCTGGGCCGGCCGGTGGTGGCCGTGGCGGCGGGGGAAAAGGTCACTGCCGGTGGAAAGAAGGCGGCCGAGGCGAGGCAGGTGCTATTGCTTCAGGACGGTCAGCCCCTGTATTGGGAACAGGCCCTTCAGGCGGCCCTGTCGTCCGGAGCTGGGGGAGAATAATATGGTATCTGCGCGTGTTCCGATCATTGCCGGCAACTGGAAGTGCCACAAGACGGTGGAGGAAGCCCGGGCGCTGGCCGAAGGGGTGCTCCGTGGGGTGGAGGGAATCGCCGGGGTGGAGGTGGTGCTCTGCCCGCCTTCCATTTCTCTGAGTACGGTGCGGGAATGTCTGGAGGGGCATCCCCTCCGCCTGGGCGCCCAGAACCTTTATCCGACCGAGGGGGCCTATACCGGCGAGGTGGCCGCGCGGATGCTCTCCGGCCTGTGCCGTTACGTCATTCTGGGCCATTCGGAGCGACGGCACATCTTCGGGGAGGACGATGCCCTGATTCGGGCCAAGGTGGAAGCGGCGCTGGCCTGGGGACTGGCTCCGATTCTCTGTGTGGGGGAGACGCTGGAGGAAAACGAAGGCGGCCGCACCGAGGAGGTGGTTTCCCGGCAGGTGCGGGAGGCGCTGGCGGGGGTGGACGGCCGGCGTTTCCTGGAGGTGGGCGGCGTCATCGCCTACGAACCGGTGTGGGCCATCGGCACCGGCCGGCCCTGTTACGGCCCCACGGCCAACGCCATCATCGGGATGATTCGCCGTCTGTTGGGGGAGATGTACGGCCTTGAGGTGGCATCCGCCATACGCATCCAGTACGGCGGCAGCGTCAACGCCGCCAACATCGCCGAGTTTATGGGGCAGCCGGAGATCGACGGGGCCCTGGTCGGCGGAGCCAGCCTGAAGGTGGAGGAGTTTGTGGCCATCGTGCGTCAGACGGCGGAGTTACGGGCCGTCCCATCTGGCGAATCGCCCCCTCCTTTTTCCTCAGAGCATATCTCCTCGAAGGCCCTCTTCAGCCGGGCGTAGGTTTCGGACAGGAGTTCGGGAATCAACTTCGTCCCGGCGATGACCGGCATGAAGTTGGTGTCTCCCCGCCAGCGCGGCACGATGTGCAGGTGCAGGTGGTCGGCGATGCCGGCCCCGGCGATTCGCCCCAGGTTCATGCCGATGTTGAAGCCATGGGGAGAAAGGGCCCGGCGCAGGGCCCGGAGACACCGTTGCGTCAGCGTCATCAGTTCGGCGGCGGTCTCCGCGTCCAGGGCGGTCAGGTCGGCCACATGGGTGTAGGGGGCTACCATGAGATGCCCCGTGTTGTACGGGTAGAGGTTGAGGAGGGCGTAGCAGCGTTCGCCGCGATAGACGAGCAGGTTTTTCTCATCGTCCGTCTCGGCCGGCACCCGGCAGAGGACACAGCCTTTTTCCCTCTCCCCGGCCACATAGGCCATACGCCAGGGGGTCCACTTCAGCCTCATCGCTTTCCTCCTCGTTCGGCCCGGGGAAGAGGGCGCAGGGCCGGCCGCCAGAGGCGTTCCCGCAACCTCTGCCCGTAGCGGGCCTCGGCCCGGGACACCATCTCTTCCGCCAGGGCGTTGTGTCGGGCGAGCAGGGCCGGCAGGTCCAATCCGGGGATTTCCCCCTTCCAGACCCGAATCTGTCCCTGCACCATGGCCAGGTCCACCGTCGCCGGATGACAGAGGACCAGGGCGGCCAGGGGATCGTGCTGGGCTCCGGCGTACTCCAGCCGTTCCCGCCGTACTCCGATCAGGTCGGCCGCCCGGCCTGGGGCCAGCGCCCCGATGTCTTCCCTGCCCAGCAGTCGGGCACCCCCCAGGGTGGCCATCTCCAGCACCTGGCCGGCCGAAAGCGCCGCCGCCCCGTAGCGCACCCGTTGCAGGAGGAGGGCCTGGCGGGCCTCGGCCAGCATATGGGAGGAGTCGTTGCTGGCGCTGCCGTCCACGGCCAGCCCAACGGTGACCCCGGCTTCCAGCATCGGCACCACCGGAGCGATGCCCGACCCCAGGCGCATGTTGGAGGTGGGACAGTGGGCGACGCCGCTCCCGGTCTCGGCCAGGCGGCGGATTTCCTCCGGGTTGACGTGGACGACATGGGCAAACCACACGTCCGGGCCGAGCCAGCCGAGTTCCTCCATCAACGCCAGGGGGCGCCGGCCGTACACCTCCAGGCAGTAGCGTTCCTCGTCCCGGGTCTCGGCCAGGTGGGTGTGCAGCCGCACCCCTTCCCTCCGGCCCAGGTCGCGGATCTCCTCCATGGCCCGTCGGCTGACGGAGAAGGGGGAGCAGGGGGACAGGTCGATGCGCAACATGGCGTAGGGGCGGGGGTCGTGATAGGTGCGAATCAGGCGCCGACAATCGTCCAGGATGGTCTCCTCGTCCTGGACGACCTCGTCGGGCGGGAGGCCGCCTTCCTTCTGACCCCGGGACATGCTGCCCCGGCCGGCATGGAAGCGAATGCCCATTTCGCGGGCGGCAGCGATTTCGGCGTCTATGGATACGTCGCTGCCCTGAGGAAAGACATAAAAGAGATCGCTGGCGGTGGTGCATCCGCTCAGCAGGAGTTCGGCCAGTCCGACTTTGGCGCTCACATAGACCGCTTCGGCGGTCAGTTCGCCCCAGACGCGGTACAGGCGGGTCAGCCAGTCGAAGAGTTCGGCGTCCTGGACGGCGGGGAGGGCGCGGGTGAGGGTCTGGTAGAGGTGGTGGTGGGTGTTGACCAGGCCGGGCAGGACGACCATTCCCCGGGCGTCCACCACCTGGTCGGCCTGGTTGGGAAGTTCGGCTGTGGGGCCGGCCTGCTGGATGACGCCGTCCTGGATGAAGAGGCCGCCGTCCGGGATGATGCGGCGGTTTTCGTCCATGGTGACCAGCAGGTCGGCGTTTCGCAGAAGGATGGTGGGCATAGGAACCTCCTGGGCTGTCTCGATTGCGCCGATAGTATACCACAGGCCGGCCCGGCGGCCAAACCGTTTGCCGGATTCGGGAGGACATGATATACTGCCTCGGTGTCGGTTGGGCCCACGGTCGGAGAGGATGGCGATGGCTACCGAACGGCTTTACTATAACGACCCCTTTCTCCTTTCCTTCACCGCCCGCGTGGTGGAGCGCCTCGTCGTCGAGGGCCGGCCGGCGGTGATTCTCGACCGCACGGCCTTTTACCCCACCTCGGGAGGGCAACCGGACGACCGGGGCACCCTGGGCGGCATCCCGGTTCGGGAGGTGCGCGAGGTGGAGGGGGAAATCGTGCATATCCTGGAGGGGGAAGTGTCCGGCGATGTCTTGCCGGGAGAGGTGGAGTGGAAACGGCGCTTTGACCATATGCAACAGCATACCGGGCAGCACATCCTTTCCCAGGCCCTTGAGCGTCGAGGGGCTTCCACTTCCTCCTTCCACATCGGAGAGGAGGTTTCCACCATCGACCTGGACCGGGGGGATTTTTCTCCCCAGGAACTGGCCGAGGCGGAGGATGAGGCCAACGCCGTCGTCTTCGAGGACCGGCCGGTGTGGGTCCACTGGGTTACGCCGGAGGAAGCCTCCCAATTTCCCCTGCGCAAGTTGCCGGCCGGCCATGAACGCGTGCGCATCGTGGAAGTGGAGGGGTACGACTGGTCCCCCTGCGGAGGCACGCATTGCACCCGTACCGGACAGGTGGGGCCGATTCGCATCGTCCATAGCGAGCGGCGCGGCGCGGAGACGCGGATCGCCTTCCTCTGCGGCTGGCGGGCGCTGCGCGACGCCCGCTGGAAGCACGATATGCTCACCCGGTTGGGCCTGTTTCTGACCGTGGGCATCCCGCACCTCCCCTCGGCCGTGGCCAGGCTGGCGGCCACGGCCGAGGAAGCGCGCAAGGCGCTGGAGCAGACGCAACAGGCGCTCCTCCGCTACGAGGCGCGGGAACTCTACGGGCAGGCCGAATCCGTCGGCCGGGCGCGGGTGGTGCGGGCCGTCTTCCCCGGCCGGCCCTGGGAGGAGGTGCGCCGGCTGGCCCGGGAGATCGCCGCGTTACCCGGCGGGGTGGCCCTCCTGGGAAGCGCCGGGGAGGAGGGGCGGCTCTGCTTCGCCCGGTCCGAGGGGCTATCCTGGGACATGGGGGCGCTGGTGCGCGAGGCGGCGGCCCGGCTGGGAGGGCGCGGCGGCGGCCGGCCGCACGATGCCCAGGGCGGGGGGCCGGAGGTCGGCCGGCTGGGGGAGGCGTTGGAATGGGCCGTGGGGCGCCTCCGGGCCTGGGAAGAGGCCGAAAGGGGAAGCGTATGACTGCCGATGTGCTCCTCAACATCCTCTGGGTGGTCGCCATGTCCCTCCTGGGACTGGCGCTTCCGGTGGGGATCGGAATGATGGCCGACTGGAGGGGAGAGGGGGGAGGGCCGGGGCGACTGCTTCTGGCCGGCCTGCTGGCCCTCCTGGTCTCCTGGGCCTGCGGTTTCTCCCTGCAATATGGAGCCATCCAGGTCGCCTCGCTGGGCGAGGTGCCCCGGCCGGCCTGGCAGTGGTTGCCCTTTGGGGAGGGGTCGGGCCTGCTGGGCTGGGGAGGACCGGGCCTGCCGGTGGAGGCGGGCCGGCTGGCCCTCTTCCTTTACCAGGCGGCGGGGGCGGCCACGGTGGTGGTGCTGGCGCTGGCTTTGCCGGGCCGCTTCCTGCCCGGCCCGGCGCTGGTGGGGATGGCCGTGTTCATCGGGGGCCTGGGGTATCCGCTGCTCGGCCATTGGGTCTGGGGAGGGGGATGGCTGGCGGCGCTCGGACGGACGGCCTATATGGGGCACGGCTTTGTGGACTATGGCGGGGCCGGGGTCTATTATGCCCTGGGCGGGCTGCTGGCGCTGGCCGGGCAACTGGCTGTCCGGGAGGGGGAGGCGCCCCAGAAGGAGGCGGCGCCCGAGGTTTCCCTCCCTTTCCGGCTGCGCTCGCCCCGCCAACTCAACCGGGAGGTCCGGCAGGTGGCCGGGGAGGTTCTGCGGACGAGGGGGCGGCCGGCCGGCCTGGGGTCGTACCTGGGGGGAAGCCTCCTGGCCCTGCTGGGGCTGACCGCCCTGAACGCGGCGGCGGCCTGGGAAGCGCTCCCGCGCCTTGGGCTGGTGGTGGTCAATACCTGGCTGGGCGCGGCGGCGGGAGGGGTTACGGCAGCCGTCTATATGGCCTTTACCACCACCCGTTTCCATCCGGCCATGCTGGCCCGGGGGCTGGTGGCCGGGGCGGTGGCCGGAGCCGGCCTGGCCCCCTTCGCCTCGCCCGAGGCCCTTCTGGCGGTGGGGGCAGGGGCCGGCCTGCTCGTCTGCCTGGGGAGTTATTTCCTGGGCCACGTTTTGCACCTTCCGGACCCGGCCGGCTTCATACCGGCCTTTGGCTTTGCCGGGCTGTGGGGCGTGCTGGCGGTGGGCCTCCTGGCCGACGGCACCTTCGGCCAGGGGCTGAACGGGGTGGGGAGGGACGTTTACCTGGGTGTGGCCGGCCAGGGGGTGAGCGGCGTCCTCTTCCTGGCCCCGGGACTGCGGCCCGACTTTGGACAACTGACCGCCCAACTCCTCGGCCTGGTGGTCATCGCCGGCTGGGCGTTGGGGCCGGGGTGGCTGCTTTTCCGCCTGGCCGGCCTCCCGCAAAGGGCTGTGGAGGAAGCGCCGGAAGCGGGGCCGTAAGCGCCTGGGCGGGCGATTACCGCCGAGAACGCAGAGGGCGCTGAGATGATGGAAAGTGGGCCTGGTGAAGGACGCGCCTCTCTGCGTTCTCTGCGGCCTCTGCGGTAAACAGACCTATTTCTTCCCCAAGCCAGCCAGCAGGTCGCTCAGGTAGGCCCGGGCGGCCCCCACCCAGTTCAGCCGCCGGCGGATGGGGAGGTCCAGTTCGCTCTTTTCGCCCAGGGTGGAGATGCTCAGGCGGTCGATCTCCGGCTTGAGGGCGCGGATGGCCTCGATGTCGCCCTGTTGCCAGAGTTCGGTCACCCGGGCCACCATCGCCTCGGCCCGGTCGATGCGCTCGATGATGCGGCCGGCCTCTTCCGGGGAAAGCAGCCCGTGCCGGGCCTTCAGCCGGTTCAGCCGCCGGCCGGCCTCGTAGGTGACGGAGACGATTTCCTCCCGGGTCAGCCAGCGCGTCTCATAGTTCAGGGTCTGCAGCCAGGTCGGCCCCAGGAGGGCCCGGCGGTGTTCCTCCAGGGTGCGGTAGAAGAGGCGGTAGCCATAGCGCTCCGGCTCCTCAAAGGCCCGGCTGCCGGGGTCCACGAAGGGAGCCAGGGGGGAGATGAAGGGGTGGAGCCGGCCGTCCCGGCCGTAGCGCTCCAGGAGTTCCCCGCAGTAGGCGATGGTATCCAGGACCGAATCCGCGTCCTGTTCCGGCAGGCCGATCATGAAGAAGACGTCCAGCCGCCGGCAGCCGGCCTGGAGGGCGGCTTCCAGGGTGGCCTCCACCTCCTGGTTGTCGTAGGGTTTGCCAAAGGCCCGGCGCACCCGGGGGTCGTGCGATTCCAGGGAAATCTCCAGGACGAAGCCGGGGAAGGTTTCGCCCACCCGGTGCAGGTAATCGGCCGGGGCCGGCCAGAAGAGTTCGACGATGACCTCCCCGCCGATGCGCCGGCGGCGGGCGGCTTCCAGGAACCGGCCGGCGTACTCCTCTCCGGCCTGGCGGAGGTCTCCCAGGATGAAGAGGGGGCCGTGGTTGAAGCGGCGGATGGCCGCCAGGTCCTGGGCCAGCACCTCCGGGGGGCGATAGGCCGGCCGGGGGCGGTTGCAGAGGAGTTGGTAGGCCGGGGCCGAGCCGCCGCAGGTCAGGCACTGCTGGGTGCAGCCGCGCACGCTCAGGGCGGCGGTGATGGGGTAATCCAGCCAGCGGTCGAAGGGGATGGCGCTGCGCAGGTCCATATAGCGGGGCACGGCCCGCAGGAGTTGGCGATAGTCCAGGGCCACCCCGTCGAGCGCCTCCGGCACCCAGGAGAGGGGGTTGGCCCGCACCGCGCCGCCGTCGCGCCAGGTCAGGTTGGGGATCTCGGCCGGGTCGCCGCCCCGCTTCAGAGCGGCCATCAGCCGGCGCAGCGGCTCCTCGGTGGAGTCCCCTCTAATGACATAATCCACAAAGGGATAGTCGAGGAGTTCGCGGTGGTAATAGGAGGAGGAGAGGCCGCCGAAGAGGACCGGGGTATGGGGGTGGAGCGTTTTGAGGAGTTGGGCGACGGCCAGGCTGCCGTGGGCGTGGGGGAGCCAGTGGAGATCGATGCCGAAGGCGGCCGGGCGGAGGCGGGAGAGGAAGGCCGGAACGTCGAAGCGGGCGTCCCGGAGCATGCGGGCGGCCAGGTTGACGATGCGGACGCGGAAGCCGTGCCGCTCCAGGTATTCGGCGATGGTGGTGAAGCCGATGGGATACATCTCAAAGACCGGCCCGGAGGGGATGAGGTCGCTCACCGGGCCGTAGAGGATAGCCTCCCGGCGAAAGTCATAGACGCTGGGGGGATGGAGGAGGACCAGGTCTATGGAGGGCATTGTTCACCTCTTACGTTTTACGTGTTACGTGTTGCGTGTTACGTGTTGCGTGCTGCGTGTTGCGTGCTGCGTGTTGCGTGTTATGGCCACCAGCGGCCTACGGACTGGATGGCGCGGAAGGTGGCAGCCACTGCCTCGGCCCCGCCCAGGGCGGCCAGGAGGGGGGAGAGGGCGCGGAGGTCGGAGAGGAGGTCCGGGCGGGTGCGGCGGGCCAGGAGGTGGAGCGTTTCCTGCCAGGCCTGGCGGGCGGCGGCCGGCTCCTTCCCCGCCCACTCCGCCAGGCGGGGGGCCAGGCCGGCCAGGGCGTGGGAGCGGGCGAATTCCCTCTCGATTTTCCTTGCGGCGTCCAGGGCCTCCTGGGGATGGCCCAATTCGGCCAGGCGGGGAACCAGGCCGGCCAGGGCCTGGGCGCGGTCGTCTTCATCCTGGATTTTCCCTGCGGCGTCCAGGGCCTCGCGGAGGGCTTCCTCCCGCAACGGTTCGGGGAGGTGGGGGGCCAGGCCGGCCAGGGCTCGGGCGCGAGGGCTACCGAACAGCCCCGTCTCCGACAACTCCCTTGCGGCGTCCAGGGCCTCCTGGGGATGGCCCAATTCGGCCAGGCGGGGAACCAGGCCGGCCAGGGCGTGGGCGCGGGCGAATTCCCACTCGATTTTCCTTGCGGCGTCCAGGGCCTCGCGGAGGACTTCCTCCCGCAGCGGTTCGGGGAGGTGGGGGGCCAGGCCGGCCAGGGCGTGGGCGCGGTCTTCGGCATCCTGGATTTTCCTTGCGGCGTCCAGGGCCTCGCGGAGGGCTTCCTCCCGCAGCGGTTCGGGGAGGTGAGGGGATAGGGCGGCCAGCGCCTTCGCCCGTTGCCCGGCCTCCGGCACCTGGCGGGCGTAGGCCAGGCCCTGGGGCGGAGACCAGACCTCCTTCTCCACCAGCGCTGCCAGGAGGGCCGGGGGAATCTTCCCGGCCAGGCTGTTGAGGGAGGCGGCGATCAGGGCGTAGAATTCCCCGGCACCGGCCGCCGGGGAGGGGGCCAGGTCGGCCAGGCGCCAGGCCCGTTCCACGTCGGCCAGGTAGCCGGCCGTCTGGCCCAGGCGCTCCCGGGCTTCGTACCAGCCGTTCCGGCCTTCCTCCGTCTCCTCGCGGAGCAGGGCGTGGATTTCCTCCTCCTGCCCGGCTCCTTCCATATGCCAGGTCAGGCGGGCGTGGATGTAGCCGTCGTCCGGCAGGGTATGCCAGAGGCCCTTCCGGGTGCGCAGGCGGTAGCGCGCCAGTAACTTCCGGTGGGCCTCCGGCAGAGGGAAGCCCAGGCCGGGGAGGTCCCCCTCTCGCGCCGGCGCCTCCGGCCCGGTCAGCAGCCGCCGCGCCAGGTCGTGCAGGAGGTCGTGCATTCGGAAGGTGGGCGTCCCGTCCGGGAGGGAGACGCCGGGCAGGAGGAGCGCCTTCCCCCACAGGTAACGCAGGGTATCCCGGGCCGTCCGCTCCCCGGTTTTCCAGACCGTCGCCATCATCGCCGGGGTCAGGGGGGCGTCCTCCGGCAACACCCCCAGCCAAGCGAAGTCCGCCCGCCGCTCCGGCGGCAACCGGCGCAGGCTCAGGTGGAAGGAGGCCTTCAGACTCAGCCGTTTGCGGGTCGCCTCGTCCGCCGCCTCCTCGGCCCCCGGCAACTCCAGCGCCTCCAGCCGGGCCGTTTCGGCCGTCAGGTCCTCCAGCAGTTCGGCCCAGGGCACGCCGTCGGCCACCTGCGCGGCGGCCAGTTCCAGCGCCAGCGGCAGGTAGCCCGCCGCCCGGGCCAGCCGCTGCGCCTCTTCCCGCTCCCTTCCCTCCAGGGGCCGCCCCAATCGCCCGCCCAAAAGCCCCAGGGCCTGTTCGGGGGTCATCACGTCCAGGTCGTACAGGGTGGCCCCCACCGCCTGGGCGATGAGCGCCTCCCGGGTGGTCACCACCGCCCGGCAGCGGTCGCCGCCGGCCAGGAAGGGGCGCACGTGCTCCGGGTCCCAGGCGTCGTCCACCACCAGGAGCACCGCCTTGCCGTGCAGGAGGGTGCGCAGGTGGGCGGAGGCGGCCTCCGGGGTGGTGGGGCGGAAGTCATAGTCCCCCAGGGCCTGAATCCAGCCGGCCAGCAGGGAGAGGACGTCCGGTTGCTGCCCCAGGGTGGCCCAGAGGATGCCGTCGGGGAAGCGCTCCAGCACCTCCTTCTCGCGGGCCAGGGCGGCGACCAGGGTGGACTTGCCGATGCCCCCCAGGCCGTGGACGGCGCTGACGACGAGCGCTCCGGAAGGACATCCGCCGTCGCCCAGGAGTTGGGCCTTGAGGGGGCCGCTCACCTCGGGGCGGGGGACGAAGTAGGCGGGGAGCGGCGGGGCCTGGAAGGGGGCGCGGTAGGCGGGAGGCCGGCCGGTGAAGTAGATGTCGCCGGTGAAGATGGAACCGGCAACGTCCCCGCCGACGGCGACGGAGCGTTCGCCCGACGCTTCGATGGACGGTCCGGCCATCTAATCGCCCACCCGGTTCCGGTCTCCGGTGATGATGGTGCTGCCGGAGACGCTTCCGCCGATGGCGACGGCGCGTTCGCCCGGGGCCGTTACGATCGTCGCCCCGGCCGGCCTGGATTCCCACAGGCGGGCCAGTTCGGCGGCCAGGGCCTCGTCCTCGGCCAGCAACTTCTTGAGTTGCTGGCGCAGGGTGGCCCGGGCATCCTCATCCCCGGGGGAGGCCGCCACATCCTGCACCGCCTCCTGGGCGGCGGGACGGGCCTCCACCTTCGGCCGCAGCCGCTCCCACAGGGCCTTGGCCAGTTCCCAGGCCGCCGCCCCCAGTTTCTTCCCGGCCTCCTCGGCCACCTTCTCGCCCAGTCGGAGCAGGTGGGGCAGGAAGGGAGCCAGGAAGGCCACCAGGTCTCTGACCAGCGCGCTCGGGTCCATCTTTCCTCCTTATCCGAACGCTCAACGCTCAACGGTCCCGCAGATCACGCTCACCCGGTCCAGGGCGATGGCCGGGGTATGGAGCCAGCCCATCACCCAACGGGGTTCGGCGCTGAGGGCCAGGAGGTGCTCCCGCAGCAGTTCGTAGGCGTTGCCGGCGATCATGGTGTTTTTGACCCGGCCGACCACCTGGCCCCGCCGGACGAGAAAGCCCAGTTCGACGTTATTGGAAAACTCGCCGGCGATAACGTTGCCCTGGCCCAGGCCCAGGACCTCTTCCACCAGCAGGGCCTGGTCCAGTTCTCCCAAAATTTCTTCCAGGCTCCTTTCGCCGGGGGCGATGAGCCAGGAGGCCGGGCTCACGTTCGGCCGGCGGCGGAAATCGCCCCCGGATAGACTCTGCCCCCGGTAGCCGTTGCCGGTGGACGAGGCGCCGGCCAGGGCCGCCGCCTTCAGGTCGTAGAGGAAGTGTCGGACCACGCCCTCCTGGATGAGCGTCTTCCGGGCCGTGGGGGTGCCCTCGTCGTCGGTGGGGGAGGAAAGCCGGGCAAAGGGCAGCCGGCCGTCGTCCACCAGGGTAAAGCGGGGGTCCAGGGCCGGCCGGCCCAGGAGGTCGCTCAGCGGCGAGGTACGCAGGTAAACGTTGCGGCCGTTCAGCCCGTGGAGGAGGGGGAGGAGGAGGACGGCCGTGGCCGTATGGTGGAAGACGACCGGCATGGCTCCGGAGGTCAGGGGGACGGTCCGTTCGGACCAGCGGAGCAGGCGCAGGATGTTCTCGGCCACGGCCTGGGCATCCACCTCCTGCCGGCGTCGGGAGGCGGCCTCATCGGGGATGAAGAGGATGTCCTGTTCCCCGACCACCTGGGCGGCCGCCTGGATCAGGAGCAGGGTACGGCGGCTGGAGACTTCCAGGCCGGAGGTGTTCAGGAGGTAGATTTCCTCGACCTCCTTGCGGATGCCCACGTGCACCTGGACCTGGGGGAATTCGGCGTTGATGCGGGCGATGATCTCCTTGCCGGTGGCGATCATCTCCTCATCGCTCAGGCTTTCTACTTCTGGATCGAAGCAGGGCACCTGGGGAAATTCGGCGGCGGAAGGGTAGTGGAAGCCGACCGCTTCGCCGTGTTGGGCCGAATCCAGGGCGTTGTGGACCAGGGTGCTCCCGTCGTCGAGGTCGGTGGTGGTGGAAAAGCCCAGCCGTCCGTCCACGATCACGCGCAGGGCGCGGCCGGCCGTCTCGGAGAGGCGGAGCGATTCCAGCGCCCCGGAGCGGAACAGGAGCGGCCGGACCTGCCGGTGCACCTCATAGACCTCGCCCTCGGCTCCGCCGGGCAATCGAGCCAGGACCTCTTTTGCCGAAAGGGTGTTTTTCATGTCGTCCTCCCGCCAACGGTCAGGTTCTGGATGCGCACGTGGGGGCCTCCCAGGGTCAGGGGCAGGCCCTGCTGTTCCTCTTTGCCGCAGCCTCCGGCGCCGCCGTAGATGGTCAGGTCGTCGCCGATCATGTCCACGTTGTGCAGGGTCTCGAAGATGTTTCCGGTCAGGACCACCTCGCGCAGCATCTCGCCGATTTCCCCGTGGACGATCTCGTAGGCATAGGCGGCGCTGAAGGTGAACTGGCCCAATCCGGTGTTTCCCCCGACAAAGCCGCAGGCGTAGATGCCGTGTTCCACCCCGCGCAGCATCTCCGCGAAGGTGGCCTGGCCGCGGTCAATGTAGGTGTTGCGCATCCGCACGATCGGCTCGTACTGGTAGGAGAGGGCCCGGGCGTTGCCGGTGGGAGGAAATCCCATCCGGGCGGCGGTCTCGCGGCTGTGGAGAAAGCCCTCCAGGACGCCGTTGCGGATGAGGTAGACCCGGCGTCGGGGGGTGCCCTCGTCGTCGTAAGGGGTGTTGCCGCGCCGGCCGGGCAGGTAGCCGTCCTCCACGACGTTCAGTTCCGGGGGGCCGACGACGCGGCCGGGGGTCAGAAGTTGCCGCATGGCCGGGCTTTTGGCCAGGAAGTCGGCCTCGCAGAGGTGGCCGAAGGCCTCGTGGATCAGGACGCCGGCCAGTTCCGGGTTCACGATCACGGTATAGATGCCGCCCTGCACCGGCCGGGCCTGGAGGAGGTCCAGCGCCCGCCGGGCGGCCTGGACGGCCTTTTCCTCCTGCCCCTCGACGATTTCGAAGCCGGCCGCCTCGCCGACCGTCTCCCAGGCCTGCTGGATGTTGGTGTCCTCGCGGGCCAGGGCGGCCAGGAGCATGGCGGTGTCGGGGCGTTCTTCGACGATGAGGGTGCCCTCCGAATTGGCGATGGTGACGATGCGGAAGGAATCGGCGTAGGCGGTGCGGGTGGAGACGATCTTGGGGCTTTCCCGGAGCATGCGCTCGTTATATCGCCGTACCAGGGCCAGTTTTTCCTGCAGGGGGATGGTGCGGGGGTCCTTCTGCAGGGAAGCGCGCACCTGGTCCCGTATCGGCGGGGCCGGCGGCAATTCGAAGCGTTCGTTCAGTTCGGAGGAAACCAGTCGGGCGATGTGTTCGGCGTCGGCGACGCGTTCCGGCAGGTCGTCGAGGGTGTTGAAGACGGCGATGCCCCAGCCGCCGCCGACCAGGCAGCGCACGATGCCGCCCATTTCGAAGTAGGTCTCCAGGTTTTCCAGGTGCGGTCCTTCAAAACTGATGCGGGTGTGCCAGGCCTGTTCGATGCGGATGTCGGTGAAATCGGCCCGGCTGCGTCTCAGTGCCTCCTCGATCCTTTCGTCCATGGTCGGGTCCTTTCGCTATGGTCCGGTCTCCTTGGGTGCTTTGCGGTTCAGAACACACCTGAAGTTGCATTACGCCGGCCGGAAGACGGGCAGGGTGAAGGTGAAGGTGCTGCCCTGGCCGGGGGTGCTTCTTACCTCGACCCGGCCGCCGTGGGCCTCGACCAGCCCTTTGACGATGTAGAGGCCCAGACCGGTGCCGCTGACCCGGCCCAGGCCGGGGGCCTCCAGCCGGCGGTAACGCTGGAAGAGGTCGCCGAGGTGCTGGGGGTCTATGCCCACTCCGGTATCGGAGACCCGGACCTCCAGCATATCCGGCTGGCCGGCGCTCACCGCCGCCTCCACCCAGACCGAGCCTCCGGCGGGGGTGAACTTGATGGCGTTGGAGAGGAGGTTGGTCAGGATGCGTTCCACCATTGTCGGGTCGGCCCAGGCGTCGGGCAGGTCGGGAGGGAGGCGGGAGGTCAGGTCGATGGACTTTTCCATCGCCGCCGGCCGGAGCATCGCCAGTACCTGGGTCACCACCCTGTCCAGGTGCACCTGATCCCAGCGGGGCAGGACCTGGCCTTCCTCCAGTCGGGCGGCCTCCAGGATGTTGTCCACCAGGCTCAGGATGCGTTCCCCGCCGGCGCGGATATCCCCCAGGTACTCCTTCTGGGCCGGGGTAAGCGGGCCGGCCTGCTCCCGCAGGAGGAAATCGGCAAAGCCCAGGATGGCGGTGAGGGGGGCGCGCATCTCGTGGTTGATGGCGGAGAGAAAGTCGCTGCGCAGGCGGTCGGTCCGGCGCAACTGCTCCACCGTCTCCCGCAGTTCGGCGTAGAGATAGGCCCGTTCCAGGGCCCCGCTGATCTGCATCCCGATGGCCTGGAGGGTGGCCAGGTCGCTTTCGTCGAACTCTCCCGGCCGGCTTCCCTGCACGTCCAGCACCCCCACCACCCGATTTTTGGCCCGCAGCGGCACGGCCATCTCCGTCCGGGCCTCCGGGGAGTAGAAGGCGAGGGGGAAGCGGGAGTCCGCCGTAACGTCCAGGACCAGAATCGGAGTCCCCTTGCGGGCCACCCAGGGGAGGAGGCCGGGGCTTTCCAGAGGCACCCGGCTGCGGGCCAGGCTGCTTTTGGCCTCCAGCGGTCCGTGGGCGGTCAGGACCAGCAGTTCGTTTTCTTCCACCAGGGCCAGGCTGGTCTGGAGAGGATGCAGGGCCTCGTGCAGGCAGCGAATCGCCTCTTCCAGGAGAAGAGGGGCTTCCATGATGCCGACCACACGCTGGCCGATGCGGTGGAGCAGGTCCAGTTGTTCGGCCCGTCGTCGTTCCTGCTCATAGAAGCGGGCCCGTTCGAGGGCCAGGGCCAGCTGGCCGGCGAAGGTGAAGGTGGCCGTGGCCTCCTCGCGGCCGTAGGTGTTGGGCTCGGAGGCTCCGATCAGGAGCAGGCCGAAGAGTTCCTCCTTGGCCAGGAAGGGGACGCCGATCCAGGAACGCAGTCCTTCCACCCCGGGCCAGGGCTTCCAGGAAGAGTCTTGCTGCACGTCGGGCAGCAGGATGGAACGCCGTTCGACATAGACGCGGGCGGGAAGCGTTCCCGGCGTCAGCCAGAGCGAGGGCGGCGGCTCAGGAGCCCCCCGCACCCGCACCCGTTCGACCCGGCCCTCGCGCAAAAGGACCAGGAAGGCCGCCTGATAAGGCAGCAGTTGCTCCAGGCAGATCAGAGCCTGGGTCAGAAGTTCGTCCACCTCCAGCGTGGAACCCAGAATCCAGGCGATGTGCCGCATGGCTTCGGCCAGGCGGCGCTGTTCCTGCTCTTTGCTGTAGCGGCGGGCGTTTTCCAGCGCGATGGCCAGTTGGCGGGCCATGGCGGAGAGGAGGCGCAGTTCGTTTTCCCCAAAGGCGTTCGGTCGGACGCTTTCCACGTCCACGACGGCGATGACCCGGCCTCCGGATTTGACCGGGACGCACATCTCCGAACGGATGCCGGCGATGGCATCGTAGTAATGGCCGTCGCTCCGGACATCGGGGCTGATATAGGGTTCTCCGGTCTGGGCCACCCAGCCGGTGATGCCTTCGCCGATGGGAATGGTGAAGCCGTGCAGTTCCTCCGGTACCCCCACAAAGGCCGGGTGGAGGCGCAGCAGATTGGCCCGTTCGTCCACCACCAGGAAGCCAAAGACCTCGAACTTGAGCCAGCGCTGGAGCGCTTCGACGGAGCGGCGCAACACCTCGTCGAAATCCAGGGTGGAAGTTGCCGCGGCGGAGACCTCCTGAAGGAAGCGCACCTCTTCCAGCCGCCGGCGGGTCTCTTCAAAGAGATCGGCGCGTTCGATGGCCAGGGCGGCCATGTTGGCCAGCGCCATCAACATGCGCCGGGAGCCCTCGTCGGGGGGAACCGCATCCAACACCAGAATGCCCAGCACCCGTTGCTCTGTCTTCAGCGGGACGTTGGTCAGTTGAGGAGGGACCGGGCCGTAGCCGCTCTCCACGCGGGGGTCGGTGGAGGTATCGGGGATTTCGATCATCTCTCCGGTGCGCATGACATGGGCAAAGGTGCCGAAAGTGGTAGGGATGCCCCGCCGGTTCAGTTCGGCGACCAGTTCTTCGTCCAGTCCCCGGCTGGTGGCGATGCGCAGGCAGTTGGCTTCCCGGTCCAGAAGGAGGACGGTGCCGTGTTCCCGGCCCACCAGGTTGAAGGCTTCGGTCAGGGTCACCTCGACGATCTCCTCCACCTGGGTGGCCCGCTGCATGGCGGCGCTGACCCGCATCAGGGCGCTCAATTCGCGTATCCGTTTTTGGGTTTCCTGAAAGGTCTCCTCCCGTTCGATGGCCGTGGCCAGGTGGCCGGCCACCTCGCGCACCAGTTCCAGGTCCTCCTGGCCGAAGGCCTCCGGACGGCGGCTTCCCAGGTCGAGGACGGCGACGGCCCGTCCTCGGAGCGTCACCGGGACACAGAGGCGAGAGGGCAATGTTTCCCCCTCCTGGGGGAGGCAACGGGGGTCGCTCCTGGCGTCGGAGGTGAGCAAGGGCCGGCCGGTTCGGGCGACCCAGCCGCAGGCCCCCTGGTCCAGAGGGAAGGTGGTTTCTTTTTCGGAGGGCAGCCGGCGGGAAGCGGGGTGTACCCGGAACGTTTCGGCCGAGAGAATCTGGAAGAAGACGCATCGGTCAGGGTTCAGGCGGCGGCAGAGGAGTTCGATGGTCTGGTTCACCAGAAGGTCTATATCGGAAAGGGTGCTGGCCGCCAGGGCGACATCGTGCAACAGGTAGAGCGCCTGGAGGCGATGGCGCATCTGGCGATGCAACCGGGCGTTTTTCCAGGCCAGGGAAAGGTGCCGGACGGCCTGTTCATAGAGCCGAACCTCGTCCGGCGGGGGCAGCCTTTCCGGGGTGTCAAACCCCAGGAAGATCAACCGGGTCTCGTCTCCCAGGGGCAGGGGGTGAATCAGGGCCGCAGCGCATCCGCAGCGCTCCAGGAAAAGGTCCAGACCGGCATCGCATCCTTTCCCTGCGCCGGGGGTCGCCCCCGGTTCCAGATAGGTCGCCAGGGCCAGGCATTCGGCGGGCGAAAGGGTTCGGTCGGCGATGGCCTCGCTGGGGTGGACGACGGAGATTTTCCCCTGACTTCGTTCCGGGCCGATCTGGATGATGCCGCAGCAGTGGGCCTGCCAGGTCGGCCCCAGGAAGGAGACGATTCCTTCGGCAATTACCTGTTCGTCGGAGGCCTCTGCCAGTTGCGCCGAGAGGTCCAACAGGTCTGGATAGAACGTCTCCGTCCGCTCCATGTCAGTCCCATCGCTTTTTCTTCGCCCCCTGCAGGGCGCGGTGAGCCTTTCAAATCCCATTATACCGCTTCCCTGCTTCTTTGTCCAGATGGGTTGCGTCCCGCGACGGGTTGTAGTACAATGCTGGCCGTTCGGGGTTGCAGGATATTTCCCCGAGGAGGTGATCTGGATGACTCGGACGATCGCCATTGCCGGCAAGGGGGGAAGCGGCAAGACCACCGTGGCGGCGCTTTTGGTCCAGTACCTGAGCCACCACGGCACCGTCCTGGCGGTGGATGCCGACCCTTCCTCCAACCTCCATATGGCGCTGGGGATGCCTCTGGAGGCCACGGTGGGCGACATTCGTGAGGGGATGCTGGAGGAGGTCAAACGGGGAACCTTCCGGGCCGGCCTGAGCAAGCAGGAATATCTGGAGTGGAAGATCAGCGAGGCGCTGGTCGAGGGGCAGCAGGTGGACCTGCTGGCCATGGGCCGGCCGGAGGGTCCCGGCTGCTACTGTGCCGCCAACAATATGCTCCGGGCCTGTCTGGACAAACTCCAGAGCCAGTACGACTATGTGGTGATGGACAATGAGGCCGGCATGGAGCACCTCAGCCGGCAGACCACCCGCGATGTGGACATCCTGCTCCTGGTCTCCGATCCCTCTATCCGGGGCATCTCGGCCGCGGCGCGGATGCAGGAACTGATTCACGAACTGCGCACCCGGGTGGGGCGAATCGCGTTGGTCGTCAACCGGGTGGATGGAGACCTTCCCCCGGCCGTGCGGGAGGCCATCGTCAGCAACCGTCTGGAACTCCTGGGCACGCTCCCCGATGCCCCCTCCGTCCGCGAGTGCGATGCCCAGGGCCGGCCGATCGTCCTCCTGCCGGAGGATGACCCGTTGCGTCGGCGGGTGGTCGAACTGGCCCGGGAATTGGGGTTGCCTTGAGGCGTTGGCCGGTTACGGAGAAGAACATGCGTGTGCTGGTTACCGGGGCTTCGGGCTTTGCCGGGAGTCACCTTTGCGAGCATCTCCTGGCCCAGGGGGATGAGGTCTATGCCCTCTGTTTTTCCGGCTGTTCCACAGAGAACCTTCTGGGGATTCAGGAACATATCGAGGTCCTTTCCGGCGACCTCCTGGATCGGGAATGGACGGCCCGGGCGGTGGCTGAGGTCCGCCCCGAGGCCGTTTACCACCTGGCCGGCCTGGCCTCTCCATCGGCCTCTTTCGCCGACCCGGCCGGCACGCTGGCCAACAACATCCTGGCCCAGGTGCACCTTTTTCAGGCCATCCTGAAGGCCGGGCTGGATCCGGTGGTGCTGGTGATCGGCTCCAGCGAGGAATATGGGATGGTCCGGCCGGAGGAGGTCCCAATCGATGAGGACACGCCGCTTCGACCGGCCAACCCCTACGGGGTGAGCAAGGTGGCCCAGGATTTCCTGGCCCTGCAGTACTTTATCAGCCACCGGCTTCGGACCGTGCGGGTACGTCCCTTCAACCACATCGGCCCGCGCCAGGCCCTGGGCTTTGTCACCGCCGACTTCGCCCATCAGGTCGCCTCCATCGAGGCCGGCCGGCAGCCGCCGGTTATTCGGGTGGGCAACCTGGAGGCCCGTCGGGATTTCACCGACGTGCGGGACATGGTGCGGGCCTATGCCCTGGCCGTGGCCCTGGGCGAGCCCGGGGAGGTCTATAACATCGGCAGCGACAAAGGCCACGCCATCGGCGAAATTCTGGATATCCTCCTGAGCCTCAGCCGGGTACAGGTGCGGGTCGAGGCCGATCCGGCCCGCATGCGTTCCGTCGATATTCCCCTTCTGGTCTGCGATAGCCGCCGTTTCCGCCAGCGCACCGGCTGGCAGCCCCGCATCCCGCTGGAGCAGACCCTTCGGGATACCCTGGACTACTGGCGGGAACGGGTAGGGGTTCCGCGCTGAACGGGCGAGGGCGACAGGAAGATCATCGGGAGGATAGAAGATGCCTGAGCCTTCCTGGCAGGAAACTTCTCGGGGAATCCTTCTGGCGAATTCCTACTGGCAACTGGACTATGACCTTCTTCTGGGCCTCTTCAATCTGAATTCGCCCCGTTTCCCGGCCTTTCAGTTGCGCTGGGCCCGTTCCGGCGCGCTCTACCTTCGGGGACAGGCCCGGGGCAGCGTCGGCAGCGACGATTGCCGGCAGCGGACCTGGAGCGTACACCCGGTCGAGGACCGCCACGGCCACGGTCTGCTCCTCACCGTCTCGTGCGGCGACGGTCGTCGGCCCGCCCTGGAGTTTCGGGCCACCCTGTACGAAAATTCTCCATTCCTCGTCCTGGAGGTGGCCCTGCACAATACCCTGGCCGAACCGATCGCCGTCCGGGCTTTGCAGCCGCTGGAACTGGACCCGGAATGGGGAGGCCGGCTTTCCCTGGGCCGTCCGCTTTCCGGGTTCTACAGCGCCGGGTGGCAGTCGTGGTCGCCGGCGGTCTGGCGGCCGGCCACGGCCCGTGCTCCGCATCCCCACCTGGGCCCGCTCACCACCCCGATGCACGGGGTCTCTTCCCCCTTCCCGCCTCCTCCCGGCCACTTCTACGCCGACCTGGTTGGCGTGTTGACCTCGGCGGAGGGGCCGGTCCTCTTGGCCGGCTTCCTGACCGCGGCCGACCAGTTCGGCCGTTTCCAGGCCCGGCTGAACCGGGGACAGGCCCGGCTGACCCTGGCCTGCGCCGCCGACGACCTGCTCCTCTCCCCGGGGGAGCGGCTTTCTTCCGAACGGGCGGCCCTCCTTCTGGCCGACCCTCAGGAACGGCCGCTGGAGGCCTATGCCGGAGCGCTGGGGGAGGAGATGGAGGCGTTGGTCGGGGAGGAGGTCCCTCGGGGCTGGTGCAGTTGGACCGCCTTCTACCAGGATCTGACCGAGGAAGATGTCCGGCGGCAGGTGGAGTGGCTGGCCCGTCATCGGGAGGAAGTTCCGGTCGAGGTCATCCAGGTGGATGACGGTTGGGAGCGGGCGGTGGGGGATTGGGAGGCCAATGAGCGTTTTCCCCACGGGATGGCCCCGCTGGCCGAAGAGATCCGGAAGGCCGGCTTTCGGCCCGGCCTCTGGCTGGCCCCCTTTATCGTCCATCCCCGTTCCCGGCTGGCGCGAACCCATCCGGAGTGGTTGCTCCAGGATGAGCACGGCCGGCCGGTCAACGCCGGCTACGGCTGGGGGGATTTCTGTTCCGGCCTGGACCTGACCCTTCCGGAGGTCCAGGACTGGCTGCGCCGGTTGATTTCCACCGTTACGGAAGAGTGGGGATATACCTACCTCAAACTGGATTTCCTCTATGCGGCGGCGTTGCCGGCCCGTCGTCGCCGGACGGACCTCACCCGGGCCCAGGCGTTGCGGCGGGGGCTGGAGATCATCCGCGAGGCGGCTGGGGAGAAGGTTTTTCTCCTGGGGTGCGGTTGCCCGTTGGGGCCGGCCATTGGGCTGGTGGATGGCATGCGCATCGGCACCGACGTTTCTCCGAACTGGCGGCCCAGGCAGGGTCTGATCACCCCGCTGGTGCGAGGGGACCCGACCTTTCCGGCCACGGCCAGTTGTCTGCGCAACACCCTCACCCGTTCCTGGATGCACCGCCGCCTCTGGCTGAACGACCCGGATGCCCTCATCCTGCGGCAGGCCGACAGTCGGCTGAGTCCGGGTGAGGTACGGTGTCTGTTGACCGTTGCCGCCCTGAGCGGCGGGTGCTGGATGTTGGGGGATGATCTGACCTCGTTGGAGGAAGAGCGCAGGCTTTGGGCGGCGCTGGGCCTGCCGCCCCATCGGGGGCAGATGTACGTTCCGGACCTCTTTCGGCAGGAGGTGCCGGAGCAGGTGGTTCTGGAGCGGAGCGGTCCCTGGGGGCGGGGCTGGCTGGTGGCCCTTTTCAACTGGGGAGAACGGCCGGCCGAACGGGTCCTGGAGGCGGACGCCCTGGGGTTGCCGGCCGATTTTTCCGGCCATGGGCACGAATTCTGGAGCGGGGTATATCGGCAAATCCCGGGTCGAGAGCCTTTCGTCCTGCAGCCGCACGATTGCGCCGTTTTCCTCCTGCGTCCGTTCGAAAAAAGGCCGCAGTGGCTGGGTTCTACCCTGCACCTTTTGCAGGGGGAGGAGGTCCGGGATTGGACAGAGGAGGCCGCAGGGGTAACTTTGACGCTGGATGCCGGCCGGAGGCTCTTCGGGAGCATCCTTCTGGGATTGCCGTTTTCCTCTTTCCAGGTGCAGGGTGTGCCGGAGGGCGGGATGGAACGTTTGGAACCCGTGGCCGAGGGAGTCTGGAGGATTCACCTGCGGACCCGAGAGGCGGGGCCCTGGCACCTGGCCGTCCATGTTTGACAAAGCCTGGGCACTTTGTTACAATTTGGCTGTCGGCATTCGGGGTGTGGCGCAGCCTGGTAGCGCACCTGAATTGGGATCAGGCGGTCGCCCGTTCAAATCGGGCCACCCCGATTGTTTCCGCGAGATAGAAAGGAGGCGTCCTTGGCCGAACAACCTTCCGAAACCCGTTCCACTTTCCTTCGTCGGGTGGGGCAATTTCTCCGGGACGTGGGGCCTTCTCGTCTGCTGCTCCTTCTTCTGGCTTTGGCCCTCGTGGTGATTCTGGCCATTCGCGGGGTAGAAACCTGGCAGGGGCGCGGCGATCCGGTGGCCTTCCGCCTGGGGGCGCTGGAGGTGCACTGGTACGGAATCATCCTGATGTCGGGGGCGCTGGCCGGCGGCTTTTTGGGGGAGCACCTGGCCCGGCGGCGGGGAATCAACCCGGAACACGCCTGGAATATCCTCCTCTGGGGGGTGATCGCCGGCGTGATCGTCTCCCGGCTCTGGTATGTCCTGGGCTCCTGGAAGGAGTTTGCCGGGGACCCATTGCGCATCGTCGGCTTTGAGAACGGCGTCTTCGTCGGCCTGCGGGGATTGACCATCCACGGCGCCTTGCTGGGGGCGGTGCTGGCGGTGGCTCTGTACAACTGGCGCAACCGGCTCGATTTCTGGGGCATTCTGGACCTGGGGGCCCCCTGTTTTGTCCTGGGTCAGGCCATTGGGCGTTGGGGCAACTTTTTCAATATGGAGGCCTACGGCCCCCCGACGACCCTTCCCTGGGGGTTGTATATCGGGCAGGGACATCGCATTCCTCCGTATAACGACCTGACCACCTATCCCCTCAGCACCCGTTTCCACCCGACCTTCCTGTACGAGAGCCTGATGAACCTGGCCATCTGCCTGTTTCTGCTCTGGGTGCTGCGGCGACATGGCGAACGTCTGGTGCGGGGGGAGGTCTTTCTCTTCTACGTGATGCTGTATGCAGTCGGGCGCTTCGGGTTGGAGTTTCTGCGCACCGACAGTGTGATGCTGGGGCCTTTCCCGGCCGCCCAGGTGACCAGCGTGGGCCTTTTTGTGGTTGCCGCCCTTCTGGTGGTGGCCCGGCGCTGGGTCTGGAGGAAACCGAAGGGTTCGCCCTGGCCGGAGCAGGCGAAGTGAGGCCCGGGTAGAGCAGAGCGGATGGAAATGGCCGTCCCTTTTGCCGGCCGGACGGGCCGGCATCCTCTTTTGTCCTTCTTCCGTCTTTTTTCCCTGGTCCTCTGCACCCTCCTGGCGCTTTACGGGGCACTGGGGCTTGTCTTTGTCCTGCACCTGCCGGAGCGCCTCTTCCAGGCGGCGGCGCTTTGGGGGCGTGTGGTGGCTTCCGGCCATCTGCCCGAATCGGGGGAGGGGATTTCCTGGGCCTTGCCGGAGTGGTTGAAGGTGGCGGAGGCCCATTTTGAGGCCGGGGTATGGCTGGTCTGGCTGGCCTGGGGGATGGGGTGTCTGGGCCTTTCGCTCCTGGCCGGCCGGCGGATGGGCTTTCGGGAGGCCCGGTCCCGGCGTCTTGCCTGGCAGGATGTCCTGGCCCTTTTGCTCCTCCTGGGGGTCCTTTTCCTGGGGGGAGACCTGCGGGCGCGTTTCCTTCTGCCCCGGGCCGATGGGGCCGTTCCGGCCTCGCACTATGACGAGATGGTCTATCTGGAAGGGGCGTTGCTCTGGCGAAGTGGGGTATGGCCCTACAGCGGCTTTATGCTGGCCCATCCTCCGGGCATCCTTTACGCTCTCTGGCCGGCCACCCTCTTTGCCGGGAAGTGGGGCGGGCCGGCCTATCTGGTTGCCGGGCGTTGGGGGCAATGGCTCTATGGGATGGCCACGGTCGTGCTTCTCTATTTCGTCGGCCGAAGGCTGGGGGGGCGTTGGGGCGGGTTGCTGGCGGCGCTGGTGCTGGCCGTGGACGTGCAGGGGGTGCAGGTGGCGCCGCTGGAGACGGTGGTCAACCTGGCCACGGCGGTGGCGCTGGCCCTGTACCTGGCCGGGCAGGGGGTGGAACGGCGAAAATTTCTGCTCCTGGCCCTTTCCGGGGGATGGGCGATGGCCGCGACGTTGACCAAGGCCCCGGGCGGGGTGGTCCTCCTGCTTCTGGCCCTGCTGGCCCTGGTGGGTGGGAGATGGCGGGACCTCCTGGCCGGCGCGGTGGGCGCGGCGGGGATGGCGCTTCTCCTGGCCGGCCCCTTCTTCTTCCCGGCGCCGGGGGACTTCTGGCGTCAGGTGCTGGCCTTTCAGATTCTGCGCCCTCAGGAGACGATCGTGGGGCGCAACCACCTGGCGCGCATGGCCGACTACCCGGAATCGCGTCTGACCTTTTTCCTGGTGGCACTCGCCGTGGTCCTGGGCACGGCCCTGCTCCTCGGGGAAGCCTGGCGGGCCTGGCGGCGGCGCCATCCCCGCCGCGCCCAAGGGGGCGAGGCCGGCTGGCTCCTCCCTCTGGCCCTGACGGTGCTTCTTTTGCTCCTCCTTTTTTCCTACGGGCGGGCCTATCATTCCCGTTACTACATCCAGTTGATCGTGCCCCTGGCGCTCTTGGTGGCGGTGGGGGCGGGGTTATTTCAGGAGGGGTGGCGGGATTGGCCGCGCTGGGGGCGGGTTCTGGCCGGACTTTTCCTGCTGGCCCTGCTCCTTTTTGCCCTGCCGTTGCTGGAGGAGCAGCGACGGGCCGGCCTGGAGGTGGAGTACGACGGACGGGGGAAGGGCCATGTCTACGGGCCGCTGGGGGAGGCCTTGCGGGAGGCCGTGCCGGAGGAGACGGCGGTGATGGCCCTGGACCCGGGCTACGCCCTGATGGCCGGCCGGCCGCCGGCGCGGCTGCCGGATGGGACGTATCTGGTGGACGGGTCGGGGCTTTTGTTTTACCGGGCGTTGGGAATCGAGAAGATGGGATGGTCGGAGGTCTGGGAAGCGGCGCAGCGGCTGCCCCGGCTGGTCGAACCGGCGAAGATCGAGGAGAAGCGCAAGGAGGTCCTGCATCGGCCGGAGGCGCAGGATGTGATCGCCTCGGCCCTGTATCGGGCGGGAGCGGCGGTCATCGACCTGCGCATCGCGGCCGATGCCCAGGCTCCGGCGATGACCCCCCAGATGCAGGAGTTGGTGAAGACGCGGGGGCGGCAGATATTCTCCAGGGAGTATACGGAGGCCTACCTGGTGGAGCGGGGGGCACTCCTGGGGCGCAGCGATGCCGGGTTGAGTTTGTGGGATGCCAATTTGCGGTCGCTGGCGCCCGATGGACGGTGGCAGAGGTCGGTTCTGCTGGGCGAGGTACTGGAGGTTTCCCCGGGCCAGGTGGTGCAAGTTTCGCTGTATACGTATGTGGAGGAGGTGCCGGCCGGCCCGTTGAAGGTCAGCCTGGAACTGTGGGATGAGCGGGGGAACGTGGGGGGATATGTGCGGGGGAGCCTGCACGGCAACGGCGTATGGGTGGTCGGGTGGGTTTACCAGGATCATATGAACCTCCCGATCCGACCGGACATTCGCCTGGGAGACTATCGGCTCTACCTGGTTCTGCTCGACAGTACGGGAAAGGCCGTTCCCTGGGAAGGAGGGGAAAGCCGGCTTTCTCTGGGATGGGTGAGGGTAAGGCGATGAGGGGCCTTTTTTCTTTCCTGTGGGAAGAGGTGAAAACATTATGGAGAAACGTGTGGGCGCCGACCTTTTTCCTGGTGGTGGGGCTGTGGCTGGCCGTCTATGTCCTGGTCCTGCAACGGCCCTTCCGGTTGGACCTGGATGTGGGGGCCGGGCTGGAACCGCCGCGGATGAACAGTTTCGACCATCTGATCGGGCGGACGTTGGAGGAGCGGGTCGGCCGGCCCTATGAAATGGCCTTTCTGGAAGGTTTTTATGCCGAGGAGAGGTTGGGGGAGGAAACGCTGCGCTGGAGCGGGCCGGAGGCGGAACTGCGGGTGGGAGGAGTGGCCCGGGGGCCGCTTCTTCTACGTCTGCGGATGCGAGGAGCGCAGGATGGGGCTGGCACCTGGATAGAGGCGAGGGGGCATCCTCTGGTCGACTTCTCGCCGCCGGCCTCGTGGTATGTCTATGAACTGGCGTTGGATCCGGGACTCTGGGCCGGCGATCGGTTGGTGGTGCGCGTTTCCAGCACTCCGGTTCGTCCCGGAGGACAGGATACGCGCCTTTTGGGAGTGGGGTTGAGTCGGGCGACCTGGGTGGGATGGGAGTACGGCCGGCGCCTTGACCTGCCGCCGCTGGCGTTTCTGCTGGCTGGAGTGGTGGCGCTGTCCTATCTGGCGTTGAGGCGGGCCGGGTGGGCAACAGGGGCGGTGGGAGGCGCCTCGTTGTTGGGGGCGGTTTTGCTGGCCGGCCTGCTCCTGGACCGTCCCTTCACCGCAGCCTATGCCGACGGTCTTCTGACGGCCGCGGCGCTTGCTTACCCGATTTTGGTTGTGGTATCGTCTGCGGCGGCAGTTCTCCTGCGTTGGGGGCGGGTTTTTCCTGGGGAGCGGACCTGGTCGTTTTTGGTCACGCTCTTTTGGGCGCTTTTCCTGCTTCGGTTTGGCGGGGCCCTTTCTCCGCGCTATGCTGCCCATGATGCCCCCTTTCATGTGAACCAGTTGCTCTTTGCCGAACAGGGGTTGCTCTTTGTTCCCCATGTTTCCATCGAATCTCGCCTGATTCCCGATCCCTATCCAAGGGCGTTCTATGTGCTTCTGGCACCGCTATCCCTGGTAGTGCCGAATCGGGAGGTGCTCCTGGCCCTGGTTCTGGCCGTTCTGAGCAGCAGCGAGGTTTTCCTCCTGTGGTTTCTGGCGCGGCAGGGGGTAGGTGAGTGGGCGGGCCGATGGGTGGTCTGTCTCTATGCTGCTTTTCCCATCGGCTGGGGGGCGTACTGGAGCGGCATCTATACCAACCTCTTTGCCTCCTGGCTGGTCTTGTTGCTGGCGGTGGGGGTGGTGTTGGTGCTTCAGAGGAAGGTTCCGACCTGGTGGGGGGTATGGGTGCCTCTGTGGGCGCTTTTCCTTCTTGCGCACTTTGGGATGCTGGTCCTATGGTTTCCTGTTTTCCTGATCTGGGGGATGGTGCTTTACCGGTGGGGAAAGCCCTGGCAGCGGCTGGCGTTGCGCCGGCTCCTGCTGGCCTTCCTGGGGGCCGCCTTGCTCGTGGTGGTGCTTTACTATAGCGCCTTTGGCGATTTTTTCCGGGCGATGGTGCTTTTCCCTTTTTCCCTCGGGGAAGACGGCGGCGGAGGAACAGGCCTGTCCCTGGAGCGGACGAGGGCGGAGTTGGAGGTCTGGTGGCGATGGGGGGTGATGGTGGGCTATGCGGGGATGGGGATAGGGCTGGGGGTATTGGGATTGGGGCGGTTGAGGAGGAAGGGGGTCGCGGCCCTTTGGGGGACGATGGTGGTTGTGGCCATCGTCTTTTGGGCGGTTTCCATGACGGTCTTTTTCTTTACCCGCTATATGCTCTTTTTGCTTCCGCCGGTAGCGGTGGGGGGAGGAGCGGTTCTGGCGGACTGGTGGCGGAGGGGGCCGGCCGGCCGGGTGGTTGCGGCAATTCTGGCCGGCTATATCGGGTGGATCACGCTTTTCATGTGGCTTGCCCTGTGTCTGGGGGGACTGCGGCCGTTACACGTGACCTGATGTTGACATAACAATCCTCTTTTGCTTTCCTGGCGTGCCTGTGTTACAATGGTTGCAGTTTGGGTTGGGCATGGGGCAAAGCATGATGCCGATTCAGGAAGTTGCCGTACCTTCCGGCCGGCCGGCCCGTTGGCGAGCCTTCTGGCGGGAGAACGGGCGTTATCTGCTGTCTTTTCTGGCCTCGGTGCTTCTGACCGTGGTCCTTGTGCTTCTTCCCCTCTTTTTTCCGGTGGATTACGCAGCGCTGGGGAATCTGGGGTATCTGGGAGTTTTCCTGGCGACGCTGCTCCCCAGCGCCACCGTCATTTTCCCCAGCCCGACGCTGGCGGCGGCCTTTATCGCGGGCACTTTTTTGAACCCCGTTCTGGTGGGTTTGCTGGCCGGCCTGGGGGCCACTCTGGGGGAGATCACCGGGTATATGGCCGGCTATGGAGGCAGCATCCTGGCCGCCCGTTCGCCCCACTATCGGCGCATTCGGGCCCTGGTGGAGCGCTACGGGTTGCTGGTCATTGTGCTGATGGCCTTTATTCCCAACCCGCTTTTCGACCTGGCTGGAATCGCCTCGGGGACGACGCGCATTCCCCTCTGGCGTTTTCTGCTGGCCTGTTTGTTGGGCAAATCGGCTCGTTTCATCCTGATCGCCTATCTGGGGTATTGGGGGGTGAATTGGGGGCTGGTGCTGTAGGCGCTGAAGACCTGGAGGAAAGCATGAAACTGGTGACCGCTGAGGAGATGCGTCTGGCGGAACAGGCGGCGGTGGAGCGAGGGGATACCTGGGAGGGGCTGATGGAACGGGCCGGGCAGGCGGTGGCCCGGGAGGTGCTGGCTCGGGTGAAGAAGGGGAAACGGGCCTTGCTTCTGGTCGGGCCGGGGAACAACGGGGGGGATGCCCTGGTGGCCGGCCGGCATCTGCGGGAGGCCGGCTGGGCTGTGGTGGCCTATCTCTGGAAGCGGGGTGGCCCGGCCGACCGACTGGTGGAGGCGCTGATGGGGTGTGGGGGACAGGTGGTGTCGGCCGAGACGGATGAGGGGATGGAGGTGCTCACGCGGGAACTGGGGCAGGCCGATGTGGTTGTGGACGGCTTGTTGGGGATGGGCCTGGCTCGTCCTATCGAGGGGCCTTTGCGGGATATTGTAGAGGCGGTGAATCGGGTTTCCGGGCCGTTGGTGGTGGCGGTGGACCTGCCCACTGGGGTCCATGCCGACACCGGGCAGATTTTGGGGGTGGCCGTGCGGGCGGCGGTCACGGTGACGATGGGTTGGGCGAAGCGAGGGCTGTACCAGTTTCCAGGAGCGGAGTACGCCGGTGAGGTGGTGGTGGCCGAAATCGGCATCCCTGAGGAGTTCCTGAAGGGGGTACAGGCCGAGGTGCTGGATGAGGAACGGCTGCGGGCGGTCCTGCCGGTGCGGAGGCGAGATGGACACAAGGGAACTTTTGGCCGGGTGCTGGTGGTGGCCGGCTCGCTCCACTACACCGGGGCGCCTTATTTGGCGGCGATGGCGGCCTACCGGGTGGGGGCGGGGCTGGTGACGTTGGCTCCGCCGCGCACGATCTATCCGATTCTGGCGGCGCGGGCCCTGGAGACCACCTTTTTGCCGCTTCCGGAAGGGGAAGTTGGGGCCGTTGGTGAGGGGGCGATCAAGGTCCTGGGGGAGGCCATCGGGCGTTACCAGGTACTGGTTTTGGGATGCGGGTTGGGGCAGGAGGAGGGGACGGTGGCCTTTGTGCGGAGGCTTCTGCGGGTGCGGGAGCGTCCTCAGCCGGGCATCGGCTTTTTGCCCCGGGTGGAGGTGGAGGAGTTCGAGGGAGAACTGCCTCTGTTGGTGTTGGATGCCGATGGTTTGAACGCCCTGGCCGGTGTGCCGGAGTGGTGGAAGAACCTTCCGCCGGGGCGGGTGGTGTTGACGCCGCATCCCGGGGAGATGGCGCGGCTGTTGGGGGCGTCGCAGGATGAGGTATTGGCCTCGCGGATGGCGGTGGCCCAGCGGGCGGCGACGACCTGGAAGCAGGTGGTGGTGTTCAAGGGGGCGAACACGGTGGTTGCGCATCCGGAAGGAAAGGTGGTGGTGAATCCCGTCGCCTGCCCGGCGCTGGCGACGGCCGGGACGGGGGATGTGTTGGCCGGGGCGATCGGCGGTTTTCTGGCCCAAGGGGTTGCGCCGTTCGAGGCGGCGTTGCTGGGGGTCTATGTGCACGGCCTGGCGGGGAAGATCGTAGAGGAAGAGGTGGGGCCGGCCGGCGGCGTGGCCGGGCAGGTTCTGGAGGCTTTGCCGAAAGCCCTGCGTCGCCTGGCGGAGGGAAAGCGCGGCCGGCGTCGAGCCTGATGCCCGATTTCCCAAGAGCATTATGCTCTTCTGGGTTTTTATTTTTGAAATTTTGCCAGGAAAGGCTTATTGCTCTTAGGAACACCTGGGCTCGCCCGTGTCGGGCGGAGATTGAAGTGACATAATGCAAAAGGAGGCTCTCGGTGGCGGAAACAACCTCTATCGTCGACCTGATCCTCAAGAAAAAGGCCGGCCTGCCTCTGTCAACCGGGGAAATCGAGCGTATCGTCCAGGGCTACACCCGGGGGCAAATCCCCGACTACCAGATGGCCGCCTGGCTTATGGCCGTCTGCTGGCAGGGCATGGACGAAAGGGAAACCACCGACCTGACCCTGGCGATGGCCCACTCCGGCGAGACCCTGGACCTCCACGATATTGCCCCCATCATCGTGGATAAACACAGCACCGGCGGCGTCGGCGACAAGACCAGCCTGGTCCTCACCCCCCTGGTCGCTTCCTGCGGCCTCACCGTGGCCAAGATGAGCGGCCGCGGCCTGGGCTTTTCCGGCGGCACGATGGATAAACTCGAATCCATCCCCGGCTTCCGCGCCGAACTCTCTCCGGCCGAATTCCGAGAGGCCGTCCGGCGCGTCGGCCTGGCCATCACCGGCCAGTCGGCCGACCTGGCCCCCGCCGATAAAAAGATCTATGCCCTGCGCGACGTGACCGGCACCGTGGATAGCCTTCCCCTGATCGCCAGCAGCATCATGAGCAAAAAACTGGCGGCCGGAAGCGATTGCATCGTCCTGGACGTCAAGGTCGGGCGAGGCGCCTTTATGCCCACCCTGGAAAAGGCCCGGGCCCTGGCCCAGATGATGGTCCAGATCGGCCGGCGCGCCGGCCGCCGGGTCCGCGCCGTCCTCTCCAATATGGACCAACCCCTGGGCCGGGCCGTCGGCAACGCCCTGGAACTCCGGGAGGCCATCCAGACCCTCCAGGGCCAGGGGCCGGCCGACCTCCTCGAACTCTGCCTGACCCTGGGCAGCCTCCTCCTCCAGATGGCCGGGACGGCCGAAAGCCTGGACCATGCCCGGTCCATCCTCCAGGAACGCCTGAGGAGCGGGGCTGCCTGGGAAAAGTTCTGCGCCTTTATCGCCAGCCAGGGAGGCGACCTCGATTTCGTCCGCCATCCCGAGCGCCTGCCCCAGGCCCGGCTGGTCGAACCGTTTCCGGCTCCCCAGGACGGCTACCTGGCCGATGTAGACGCCCGCCGGGTGGCCGAGGCCTGCCTGGTCCTGGGGGCCGGCCGGACGGTCAAAGATGCCCCCATCGACCACGCCGTCGGCGTGGTCCTCCAGGCCAAAGTCGGGGAACCCGTGCGGCAGGGCCAGCCGGCCGCCTTCCTCCACGCCAACGACCCGGAACGGCTAAAGCAGGCCGGCGAAATCCTGGCCCAGGCCTTTCGTTTTGCTCCCCAGCCGGTACCTCCTCCCCCCCTTATCATGGAAATCATCTAACGTAAGTAGCTACGCCCCGTTTTGAAACCAAAGGCACGAAGCCATCAGGATTTTAGAATTCTTGGTGGCTTCGTGCCTTCGTGGCAGGTAGTTACAGGCGCTCCCCGAGTGCCCTCCATGTCCCACACCAGCCACCACAAAAAGAACTAGGGGTTCCAGGTATCCAGAAACTCCAACCAGTCCTGGCGAGGACCGCCCGGCGGATAAGGGTAGTAGACAGCCAGCACATAGATATAACGATCGCCGGGCAGGTTCCAGGGAATCCAATCCGGGTTCCCATACTTTCCTCCTTGTCACAGGCCCGGCGGGAGCATGCGTTGAGCCTCTACTCCGGATTCAGCAACGGCCGGCCCAGCCGCCCGCTGTAGGCGCTACCCCAATAAGCCCCCAGGTCCTGCCCCTCCACAGAAATCTGGGCGTACCGGATACCCTGCGGCGCATCGGGCGTCAGGTCGGTCATGGCCAGGACCAGCGCCTTGACCGCCAGGTCCGGATAGGCCGCGTTCAGGAAGGCGCTGCTCAGGTCCACGTACATCGTGTCTCCGTCACGGTGGATGCTGCGAATCTGGGTATCGGCCGGGAAGGGGGAGAGGGCCCGTCCCTGCAGCGCTGCACTGGGCCCCTTGATCATCTCCTCGATAGTGGCCCGCCCGGTGCCCAGGGTAAAGGGCACACGCCGGACGATGGGGAAGAGGTGCCGGCCGTCGGGGGTGAGGAAGTAGAGGGTCAGCGCCACCGAATCCTCGGGCGCCAGATTGTAGGGATTTTCAAAGTTGACATAACGAGGCCGGCCCACCGGTTCCGTATTGCCGCTGCCGGGCAGGCCTGCCGGCGCCCCGTTCACCAGGAACTGCACCCGCTGGACAGTGGGGAACTCGGTCAGAGCCAGCACCACCGCCATGGCCTCGGTCGAGCCGGCCCCCAGGTCTTCGAAGCGGTGGTCGAAATCCACATAGCAGGTGCCCTCACGGATGTAGATGTCCACCAAACCCATCCCCTCGGGGATGGAGCGCAGGAGGTTGCTCCCCGGCCGGGGGCCGGCGATCATCTCCTCGACGGCCCGGCGGGCCACCCCCACCGTCGGCGGACCCCGCCGGATGACCGGCACGTAATAGGCCTTGTCCGGCCCCAGGAAATAGAGCACCGACCAGGTCTCCGAGGGGGTGGGCGGCACCGGGGTGGGAACGACGACCACCGGCGTCGCCGTGGGAGGCACGGGGGTCTCCGTTGGCGGGACAGGCGTGTTGGTGGGGAAGGGCGTCAGGGTGGGCCGGGGCGAAGGCGTATGGGTCGGCCTGAAGGTAGGCGTAAAGGTGGGGACAACGGCCGGCCGTGTGGCGGTGGCCGAAGGAAGCGGCGTGGTTACAGCGACGGAGGGAGACGGTACGGCGGTCGGGGCAGGGCCGGCCTCGCGCCCCCGGAGCACCAGCACGATGACCCCATACGTCACCAGGATGGCCACCAGCAGGCCGGCCAGGGCCAGGTAGAGAATCCGATCCCGAAGGCTCATCTGCTTCCAGAAGGTTGCCAGACGCGAAGGAGGACGTGATTCGGACCGGGATGGAAGCGGACCCGCCGCAGGCGGCGCCTCCTGGCCGGTAAACCGGGGACACTCCACATACCGCTCGCCCAGGCAGTAGGTGCGCTGGTCCACATGGATGGGCAGAGGCTCGCCGAAGATATAACAGCGGTGCTCCGGAGTGGGGCTGGAAAAGCGAATCAGGCGTGTATGCTTCAACCCGAGGTGTGGACAGTGCGCGCGGCCCTCCATGGGCATCCTCCTTGGTCTGGCCGGAAATCCTTTGACCGCATTATACGACAGGCCCAGAGGGTTGTCAAAAACTCGATTTGACAAAAACCTCCTCCTATGCTATGATAACACTCTGTAAAATTTGCCTGAGGAGTGTGCCGTGTTTGCGATCGTTCGAACCGGTGGAAAGCAGTATCGGGTCATGCCGGGCCAGACCATCACCGTGGAACGGCTGCCCCAGGAAGTCGGCCAGCAGGTCGAGTTGAACGAGGTGCTCCTGATTTCGGCCGAGGATGGGGTACGCCTGGGCTCCCCCCTGGTCGAAGGGGCGCGGGTACGGGCCCGGGTCCTGGCCCACATCCGTGGCCCCAAGATCGATGTCTTCAAGTACAAGCCGAAGAAACGCTATCGCCGCCTCAGCGGGCATCGGCAGGAGCAGACCCATCTGCTCATCGAGGCCATCGAGGCCTGATCGCGGGAGGGTAAGGTTATGGCCCACAAAAAAGGTGTAGGCAGCACAAGGAACGGACGCGACAGCCGGGGAAAACGGCTCGGCGTGAAGCGCTACAGCGGCCAATGGGTACGGGCCGGCACCATCATCGTCCGGCAACGCGGCACCCGGATCAAACCCGGGGAAAACGTCGGCCTGGGGCGCGATTACACCCTTTTCGCCCTGGTGGACGGCTACGTTTGCTTTGAGCCGTTCTCCCGCCAGCAGCGGCGGGTCAGCGTCCGGCCCCAACTGGCCTAGGAGGGTTGCGTTGAAAAAGGGCATTCACCCGGAATATGTCGAAGCCACCGTCATCTGTGCCTGTGGCAATACCTGGAAGACCCGTTCCACCCGCCCGGTGCTCAAGACGGACATCTGCTCCAAGTGCCATCCCTTCTTCACCGGCGAGCAGCGTATCGTGGACACGGCCGGCCAAGTAGAGCGCTTCATGCAGCGGGTCGAGGTCAGCCAGCGCCTTCAGGAGGAGACCGAGGCCCGTCGCAAAGCCAAGGAGGAACGGCGGCGGGCCCGGATTCTCATCGAACTGCCGGAAGAAGAGGAAACCACGTCCGGCACACCTGCGGAGGAGACCGCCTAATTGCCTCCTCCGCGCAGCATGACCAACCTTTGAGGAGGCAAAAGCCCTTTGAGCCTCCTCTTTTTCTTTCCAGGAGGAGAACATGGGCAGGCCGGCACAGCAGGGGCAGATCGAGGTGATCTGCGGGAGCATGTTCAGCGGCAAGACGGAGGAACTCATCCGCCGGGTGCGGCGGGCCCAGATCGCCCGGCAGCGGGTGCAGGTGTTCAAGCCCAGCCTGGATGCCCGCTACACCACGGAGCACGTGGCCTCGCACAACGGCCTGCGCATCGTGGCCGTCCCGGTGGATAGCGCGGAGGAAATTGCCCGACGCCTCGACCCGGAGGCCGAGGTCATCGCTATCGACGAGGCCCAGTTCTTCGACGAGAGCCTGGTGGCCCTGTGCGACGAACTGGCCAACCAGGGGCGGCGGGTCATCGTGGCCGGCCTGGACATGGACTTTCGGGGGGAGCCGTTCGGACCGATGCCGGCCCTGCTGGCCCGGGCCGAAGAGGTGACCAAACTGCGGGCCATCTGCGTGCGCTGCGGCGCGCCGGCCAGCCGCACCCAGCGACTGATCGGCGGCCGGCCGGCCTCCTACGACGACCCCATCATCCTGGTGGGAGCAGCGGAAACCTATGAGGCCCGCTGCCGGCACTGCCACGAGGTGCCCCGACCGAAGGACTGAACCTGGGGGAGGAAACGATGCCGCCGGCCCGGGTACACGACCGCATCACCCTCGTTAGCGCCGGCCTGCTCACGCCGCTGGTCCTGGCCTTGCCGGCGGAAAACCGCCTGCTCTCCTGGAGCATCTTCACCGCCGCCCACCTCCTCTCCGGCCTCCTCTTCTCCTGCGACCTGGACGTGCGGGCCACCGAATACCACCGCTGGGGAATATTGCGCTGGCTCTGGCTACCCTATACCCACCTGGTCTATCACCGCTCCTGGCTCTCCCACGGGCTGGTGATCGGGCCGCTCCTGCGCCTCCTCTACTTCGGGCTGATCGTGGAGGCTCTGGCCCTGGCCGGAACCCACCTCCTCGGCTTCGGCCTGGAAGGACTGGCCCGCTGGCACGCCTTCTGGGGCAACCTGGTGCGCGACCACCCGCGTTACGTCCTGGATTTCCTGGCCGGCTTCACGACCGGCGGCGCCGTACACACCATCCCCGACTGGCTGACCACCGGAGTAAAACGCCTGGTTTGAACGCGCAACACGTAACACGTAACACGCAACACGTAACACGCAACACGTAACACGTAACACGTAAAGGAGGTCCCTATGGCCCAAAAAGTCACCCCGCGAAGCGAGGATTATGCCCGCTGGTACACCGATGTGGTGCAGATGGCCGAACTGGCCGACTACGCCCCGGTGCGCGGCTGCATGGTCATCCGCCCCTACGGCTACGCCCTTTGGGAAAACATCCAGCAGGCTTTGGACCGCCGGTTCAAGGCCACCGGCCACCAGAACGCCTACTTCCCCCTCTTTATCCCGATGAGTTTCATCCAGAAGGAAAGCGAGCACGTGGAAGGCTTTGCTCCGCAACTCGCCGTGGTAACCCACGGGGGCGGGGAAAAACTGGAAGAGCCGCTGGCCGTTCGCCCCACCTCGGAGACGATCATCAACGCCATGTTTGCCAAATGGGTCCGCTCCTACCGGGACCTGCCGTTGCTCATCAACCAGTGGTGCAACGTGGTGCGTTGGGAACTGCGCACCCGCCTCTTCCTGCGCACCACCGAGTTCCTCTGGCAGGAGGGCCATACCGCCCACGCCACCGAACAGGAGGCCCGTGAGGAAACGTTGCGGATGCTGGAGGTATACCGGGATTTCGCCGAAAACGATGCGGCCATCCCGGTCATCTGTGGGCGCAAAAGCGAATCGGAAAAGTTCGCCGGGGCGGTGGAGAGTTACTCCATCGAAGCGATGATGGGCAACGGCTGGGCGCTCCAGGCCGGCACTTCCCACTTCCTGGGGCAGAACTTTGCCCGGGCCTTTGGCACCCAGTTCCTGAACGAACGCAACGAACTGGAATACGTCTGGCAGACCTCTTGGGGGGTGAGCACGCGCATGATCGGCGCGGTCGTGATGGTGCACGGCGACGATCAGGGGCTGGTCCTCCCGCCCCGGCTGGCCCCCTATCAGGCCGTCATCGTGCCGATCTGGAAGACCGGGGAGGAACGCCGGACGGTGCTGGATATGGCCGGACGGGTCCGGGATATGCTCCCCAATCTGCGCCTGCGCCTGGACGACCGGGAGGGGCTGACCCCCGGCTTCAAGTTCAACGACTGGGAGATGCGCGGCGTGCCGGTACGAATCGAGATCGGCCCCCGGGACGTGGCGGCCGAACGGGTCACGCTGGCCCGGCGCGACCGGGTCGGGGAAAAGGAGACCGTCCCCCTCCCCGGTCTGGCCGAACGCCTCCCGGCGCTTCTGGAGGAGATCCAGCGTTCGCTCTTCGAACGGGCACGGCGTTTCCGGGAGGAGCATACCGCCTATCCCCAGGACTATGCCGAACTCTGCCAGGCGGTCGAGCGCGGCTTCGCCATGGCCTGGTGGTGCGGGTCCGGCGAATGCGAGGCCAAAGTGAAGGAGGAGACCAAGGCGACCACGCGCTGCATCCCGCTCCAGCAGCCGGGAGGGACGGGGCGCTGTGTGGTCTGTGGGGCCGAAGCCGATCAGCAGGCGGTCTTCGCCCGGGCCTATTGAGAATGGGGAACTTTTGCCGTCCCCAAGGAGGAGAAACAACATGGCCGAGTCGGGAGATTCCCCATACATCGCCCCTCACTGCCCCCAATGCGGAGCGCCCCTGCCCGGAGGCGGTGAGGAGGTAACCTGCGCCCACTGCGGCACCTATCTGATTCGCCGGCCGGCGGCCTCCGGCAGCGGAGAAACCTTCGTCCAGGGGATTCGCCTGCGGCCCTTTTCCTGCGTGGATACCCAGGGAATCGGCTGCGAGGCCTTCCGGTTGCTCATCCCCGCCGGCTGGACCTTTTCCGGCGGCGTCCAATGGTTGCTCAACAATCCGGCCATGCCGGCCGTCATCGCCTTTCAGGTCCATAGCCCAACCGGCACCGAAGCCTTCGAGGTCCTGCCCAACCTCTCCTTCACCTGGAGCAACAACCCCATGGTGCAGATGACCATGCCGGTGGGCAGCCTCTACTTTGGCAGCGAAGTGCGTCCGCCGATGGGCGCGCAGCAGGCGTTGCGGGAAATCGTCCTCCCCCGCTTTCGGAGGCAGATGCCGGGCCTGCGCCTGGTCCGCGAGGAAGCGCTCCCCGAACTGGCCGCCCAACTGGGTGTAGGGCAGACTTCCGGCGGTATGACCCACGCTGAGGCGGCCAAGGTACGCATTACCTACCAGCAGGGGGCGACGACGATGGAGGAGGAAGTCTTCGCCGTCGTCGAGGTCACCCGCTTTCTCCTCCCCATGATGTTCGGATATTCGGAAAACTTTTTCTGGCTGTTGGAATACCTGTGCGGCTTCCGCGCTCCGGCCGGCCGGCTGGACGGCCTGGCCGGCCTCTTCCGCGCCATCGCCCACTCCTTCCGCCTCAACCCCCAGTGGTACGGGCGGTATATGCAGGTCAGCCAGTTCCTGGTGCAGAACCAGATTCAGCAGATACACAACATCGGCCAACTCAGCCGCATCATCCACCAGACCCACGAGGAGATCAGCGACTCCCTGATGGCCTCGTACTACGAACGCCAGGGGATCATGGACCGCCTTTCCTCGTCCTGGAGCCAGGCCATCCGGGGGGTGGATGAATACCACGACCCCTTCCGGGGAAGCGGTGTGGAACTGCCGGGCGGCTACCGCCACGCCTGGGCCAATGCCCTGGGCGAGTACATCCTGACCGACGACCCTACCTTCAACCCCAACATCGGCTCCAACCTGACCTGGGAAGCCCTGGAGCGGCGTTGAGGATACCGATGCGCCTGGGCCGGCTTTTCGGTTCGACCCTCCGCGAGGCCCCGGCCGACGCCCTGGTGGCCGGCCACCGGCTGCTCCTCCGGGCCGGATTCATCCGCCCCCTGGCGGCGGGCATCTTCTCCTACCTGCCCCTGGCCCGCCGGGCCCTGGCCCGAATCGAAGCCATCATGCGCCAGGAGATGGACGCCATCGGCGGCCAGGAAATCGAGATGCCGGTCGTGCATCCGGCGGAAATCTGGAAGGAGAGCGGGCGGTGGCACGAGATCGGTCCGGAGATGGGGCGCTTCCGGGACCGGGCCGGCCGGGAGATGGCCCTGGCCATGACCCACGAGGAGGTCGTCGCCGACCTGGTGCGCCGTGAGGTGCGTTCCTATCGCCAGTTGCCGCTCCTCCTCTACCACATCCAGACCAAGTGGCGCGACGACCCCCGCCCCCGGGCCGGCCTGATTCGGGCGCGCGAGTTCACCATGCTGGATTCCTACAGCCTGGACGCCGACGAGGCCGGCCTGGACGCCCAGTATCGCGCCCACTACCAGGCCTACTTCAACATCTTTCACCGCTGTGGCCTGCCGGTCATGGCCGTCCGCTCCGACGTCGGGATGATGGGCGGGACGATGGCCCACGAGTTTATGTACCTGACCCCCATCGGAGAGGACACCATCCTCCTCTGCGACGGCTGCGGCTATGCGGCCAACCGCCAGGTGGCCCGCTTTTGGAAGCCGGCCGCCCCCGAGGAGCCGCCGCGGCCGGTGGAGAAAGTGGCCACCCCGGGGACCACCACCATCGAAGACCTGGCGGCCTTCCTGGACGTTCCCCGCTCCAAGACGGCCAAGGCCGTCTTCCTGGTCGCCACCACGCAGGAAGGAGGCCGGGAGGTAGAGCGCTTTGTCCTGGCCGTGGTGCGCGGGGATATGGAGGTAAACGAGACCAAACTCTCCAACGCCCTTCGTGCCAGGGAACTCCGGCCGGCCCGGGAGGAAGAAATCCGCGCCGTGGGGGCCGAGCCGGGGTATGGCTCGCCGCTGGGGGTACGGGGGGCGGTCGTCGTGGTGGACGAGGCCATCCCGGAGTCGCCCAACCTGGTGGCCGGGGCCAACGAGCCCGGCTACCACCTGCGCAACGTCAACTACGGGCGGGACTTTCGGGCCGACATCGTCGCCGACATCGCCGCGGCCGGGGAGGGGTGCGCCTGCCTGGTATGCGGCCGGCCGATGCGCGCCCCACGGGGGGTCGAGGTCGGCAACATCTTCAAACTGGGCACCCGCTACAGCGAAACGATGGGATGCACCTTCCTGGACGCCGAAGGGAACCCCCGGCCGGTCGTCATGGGCTCCTACGGCATCGGCCTGGGTCGTCTGCTGGCCTGTGTGGCCGAGGAACACCATGACGAGCACGGCCTCATCTGGCCCTGCACGGTGGCCCCCTATCCGGTCCACCTGCTCGCCCTGGGGACGGCGGAGGGGAAACCGGCCGCCGTGGCCGAGGGCCTGTACCGGGAACTGAAATCGGCCGGCCTGGAGGCCCTTTACGACGACCGGGAGGAAAGCCCGGGGGTCAAATTTATGGACGCCGACCTCATCGGCCTGCCGCTGCGTCTGACCGTGAGCGAGCGTTCCCTGGGCCAGGGAGGGGTGGAGTTCAAACGGCGGGACCGCCCGGAACGCTTTGTCGTGCCCCTGGAAGAGGTGATTTCCCGGGTCAGGGCCGTGCTCGCCGGGCTGGAGGAAGAAATCGCCCGGAAGGTGGTGAAGGTGCCGTTCGTGGAATAAACCATGCCTCGGGAAAAAGTGCTCTGGATACGTCCGCCTTACCTGGAGCAGATCCTGTCCGGCCGCAAGACGGTTGAGGTGCGGGTGGCCTATTCCAACATCGTCCGGCTGGAGGCCGGCGATATCTTGCGCCTGAACGACCAGGTGCGCATGCGCATCCGGCGAATCGCCCGCTATGCCGACTTTGCGGAGATGTTGCGCCATGAAGACCCGGCGGCCATCGCCCCGGACCTGCCCCCAGAGGCCCTCCTGCCGGCCCTGCGGGAGATCTACCCGCCGGAGAAAGAGGCCCTGGGGGTGGTGGCGCTGGAGTTGGAGCGGATGGAGTAGGGCACTCCTCAAAACAGGGCCACCGGGCACGGGGTTCCCAGGATGCCCCGGCAATAGGCCGGAGGGGGATGGGAGATGGAGAGTCCCCGCCGCTCAAGCCCCTGGGCCAGGTGGCAGAGCGGGAGCCCCACCACGTTCATATAGCAGCCTTCGATTCGTTCCACCGGAGAAAACGGCTCGTCCTGGATGCCGTAGGCGCCGGCCTTGTCCTGCGCCTGCCCCGAGGCCAGATAATCCGCCAGTTCTTCCTCCCCGTAGGCGCGCATCCAGACCCGGGTGGTGACCACCTGCACCTCCACCTCCTCCCCCTGACGCAGGGCCAGGGCCGTATGCACCCGGTGCATCCGACCGCGCAGCCGCCGGAGCATCCGCCGGGCCTCCTCTCGGTCGGCCGGCTTGCCCAGCGCCTGTCCCTCCAGTTCCACCGTGGTGTCGGCCGCGATCAGGAGTTCATCCGGGGAAAGGGGAACCGCCAACGCCTTTGCCCGGGCCAGCCGGGCCACCATCGCCGCCGGCGCTTCCCCAGAATGCTCCCTCTCATCCACGGCGACCACCCGGATGGAGAAAGGCAGCCCCAGCACCCCCAGGAGTTCCTGCCGACGCGGAGAGTTCGAGGCCAGAACCAGGGAAATCATGGCGATACCTGACGGCAGACGACACTCCGCTACGCTTCGCGCCTCACTACGAACGATGGGCATTCTACCATCGGCCGGGGAACACGTCAAACGCCTCCCACGCCCTCATCGACGGCACTCCGCTCCCGCTTCGTGCCTCACTACGAACGGGACGACGGACGGTCCTCTTTTTCCTCCACCTTTCCCCGGGCCAGCGAGGCCAGCATCCCCAGGAGGCACAGTCCGGTGAAGAGGCGGAAGGCCAGGCCCATCACGGAGAGGAGTTGGGATGGGAGGAGTTGCTCCCATTCGACCCGGCCCAGGTAGATCGAGACCAGGAGGGTGGCCAGGGCCATGCTGACGGCCTGGCCGGTCAGGCGCATGGTGGCCAGGGTGGAGGAGGCCACGCCGTAATCGCGCCGGCCCACCGCCCCCATCACGGCGTTGGTGTTGGGGGCGGAGAAAAGGGCATAGCCCAGGCCGATGAGGGCGAGAAAGACCACGACGTGGGGGATGGGGGATAGACCTCCCAGGGTGGAGAGGGCGAAGAGGCCGCCGGCCATCACGGCCATGCCGAGCGAGGCCAGGATACGGGGCTGGACCCGGTCGGAGAGGCGGCCGGCCGGAGGGGAGAGGAGGGCCATGACGGCCGGCTGGGCCAGGAGGACCAGGCCGGCCTGCTGGGGAGCAAGCCCCAGAACCCTCTGGAGGTAGAGGGAGAGAAGGAAGGAGATGGCGTGGGTGGCGCTGTAGTGGATGAGGGCCGCCAGGTTGGAGAAAATGAAGGTGAGGTTGCCCCGGAAACGGCGCAGGTCCAGAATCGGCTCGGTCCGCCAGAAGTTGTCCAGGAGAGAGGGGTGCGGAGCGTCCCGCCGGCGGAGTTCCCAGAGGATAAAGACGGCCAGCCCCCCGAGGCCGGCGGCGGCCAGGCAGGGGGAGAGGGCGCTTTCCCGAAGGGAGGAGAGGCCGCCGAGAAAGCCGAGGAGGGAGGCGCTGAAGAGGAGGGCGCCGGCCCATTCGAAGCGCTGGCCGGCGGCATCGGCCCACTCGCCGCGCAGCCGGAGCAGGGCCAGGGGAAAGAGGGCCAGGGAGAGGGCGGCGGCGAAGGCGAAGATGGAGCGCCAGCCCAGGTGCTGGGTGAGGAAGCCGCCCAGGGAGGGACCCAGCGTCAGGCCCGTGTAGACGGCGGCGGTATTGATGCCCAGGACGCGGCCGCGCCGGTCCGGGGGAAAGACGGAGGTGAGGATGGCCACGGCGGTGCCAAAGACCATCGAGCCGCCGATGCCCTGGAGGGCGCGGGCGGCGATGAGGAAAGGGGCCGAGCCGGCCAGGGCGCAGAGGAGGGAGGTGGCCCCGTAGAGGAGGAGGCCGGCCAGGAAGACCCGGCGCCGGCCGTAGAGGTCGGCGGCCCGCCCCAGCGGAGGAAGGAAGGCGGCGGAGGCCAGGAGGTGGGCCGACTGCACCCAGGCCAGGGCCACGGCATCGGCGGCCAGGTCCCGGCCGATGTCCTTCAGGGCCAGGTTCACCGCGCTTGACATAAATGGAGTCAGGAAAGAGGAGAGGGTGGTGACCAGGAGGGCGTAACGGCGCAAGGCGGAGGTGTTTTCTTCCATACACCCGAACCTTTCTATGGGTTCATCCGGCGCAGAGGAGGACCAGAGTTTCTGCCATCCATCCGGTACAATAGCCGATATAGGGCGAGGTGTCAAATCGGGAGTCGATTCCGGCGAGTTGGCATAAGAAAGCCGGCCGGCCTCTGCGCATCTCCGGGCCGTCCCTGTCGCCATCGCCGAAAGGCCGGCCGGGCAGCACGGGAGGACCAACCGGTAAGAGGCGACCCCCTGGGGAGAGGCAACGGCGCGCTTCCATTATGTCAACTCCACGGGCCGGCGGGGGCTTGAGATAACATAAGAACCCTTATCGGAAGTTATAGGGGCGGCCGAACCGGCCGGCCGGGAAATGGCCCCACAAACCGCTACACCATCGGTCCGCCACGCCCCGGCGGGCATCATGGCCGCAGAAGAAGGCCGTCGAGCAGGGAAATCCATTATGTCACTATAGGATCCGATGGCCCTCTATGGATCTCCCGAGGTCGTCCCACGGGTGGCGCCCGCTACTGCCCGTAGCGCCACCTGTAATAGTGCAACCCGACGTTGCCCATCTCCACCTGCCAGCCGGCCGGATTGGAGGGGGTGTAGGTCAGCACCCGCCGTTCGAAGAGTTGCACCAGGATGTCCTTCTCCTCGCCGGCCACGCGGCAACGTACCCAGTACGGCTCGCTGATGGGGTAGCCCATGGCAAAGAGCCAGTCCACGATTCTGCCGTTCCGGTAACTGCCCCCCTCGTAGATCAGCCCGCTGCGGTTCATAAAATCCCACAACACCCGAGGAACGTTGTGGCCGGTGACCGGTTCGTAGTAGGCGATCTCCGTGCCGGCGTATCCCATGCCGGTGTTCTCCCCGACGGTGCCGTCCCTGGCCAGCGTGGCCGTCACCTTTTGCCCAAGGCGCGGGGAAGCCGGCCGGCCGATCAGCCCGGCGAAGGAGGCATAGGTGGGGCAGTCGGGGTTGACCGTAGCCCAGTCCCCGGCCACCGCTTCCCCGGAAGGGTCCCGCGTCTCGAAGGAGGCATCGCCGGTCATCAGCCGGCCGGTGACCATCTCCCAGACCAGCAGCCCGTTGGTAACGAACCACATGGAGGAGCGGTCGCCGTAGGGGTTGTTGATCTCCATGCGCGACTTGTCAAAGTACTGCACCAGGCGGATGCCTCCGGGGGACTGGGCGTAGGGCTCGTAGATGGCCCCGCTGAAAGGGGCCGGCCCCCAGACCCAGGAACGGACGGTACGGCCATCGGCCACCGGTTTGTCGGTGCGCCGCCAGACCGCTTCAAAGGCGCTGTCGGCGAAAGTGCCGCCGGGGACCGGGGTGGGAAGCGGCGGCTGGGTCGGGGCCGGCGGGCTGGCCCCCTTGAACTGCGGGACCCACCGGCGGGTCAGGTCCAGGTATTGGGTGCCATAGTTCTGGCTGGGCTCGATGTGCGAGCCTTCGTACCATTCGTTCCAACTGGTAATGATGACCATAGCGGCCTGCCGGTCGATGGCCGCCTGCCAAGATTTGCTGTAGTACTCGCCGTTGGCCCGGTCGCGGTAGTGGGTCGGCCGGCCGGGCATGCGGGTGTCGTCGTAGCCGGGCATGACCGTGGCGATGAACGGCTTCTGGCTGCCGTGGGCGCTGTTGTACTGGTCCAGTTTGCGGGCGTAGGAGGCCATGGCGCTGCCCGGCTCGGCGGCCCAGGTGATGTCGAAGAAGTAGATGCCATCGAAGATGTCCAGATAGTCAAAGTTCACCCCTTCGCCCAGCCAGAAGGTGGTGTGGCCGGGGTCCAACTCCTGACGCAGTTGTTGCCAGGTTCCATAGGCGTCCTTGCCGGGGTAGGTGGCCACGCTGGGCAGGGCCCAGAAGCCGATCACCGGGCGGTGATCGAAGCGCAGGTAGTTGGGGTGGGAGACAAAGATGTTGAGGACGTACTGCAGGTTGTCGCGCACCTGTTCCGCCGTCCGAAAGTTGCCTGAAGCGGTGATGTCCAGGAAGACGGCGATCTTGAAGCCGTACTGGCCGGCCAGGTCGAGCAGTTGCCGGACGCGGCCGTCGATACGACTGTCCTCCTGGCCGGTCCAGGCCACCATAAAGGCATCGATTCCAGCGTCGTGGGCCTGCTGCACCTGCCGCTGCAGGGTGGCGCGGTCGCCGCAGGAGTAGGGCTGTTGCGGCAGGTCGGACATCAGCCCGGAGGACCAGTCGGACATCTCGTACCAGGCGAAGTAGAGGGCAACGACGGGGCGAGTCTCCTCGGCGTGGGTAGTGGAGTAGGTCATGACGGCAGGAAGGAGCACCAGGAGCAGGAGCAGCGACAGAAGCCCTGGGGAATGGCGGGACATGGAATCCTCCTATACTTATGTCTTCTCTGATGGCCGGCCAAGTGCCGACGGGATGCATCCGGCTCTATCATAGCACGGCGCGGCCGGCGTGGCAATCAGGTCCAGCCAGAAGCAGGGAGTCCCCAACCCTGCCGCCTTGCCAACCTCACGTCACAGGATCAGATAGTGGATCAGCCCGCAGACCGCCCCACCCAGCACCAGCCACATGGTATCGGCGCGGAAACAGAGCAGGGCAACCAGGCCGGCCAGCAAAATGGCCGCCGTCCAGACGTCCACCACGGCCGAGCGAAACAGCGCCAGCGCCACCGCCAGAATCAGCGCCACCACGGCGGCGTTCACCCCGCGCAGGAAAGCCTGGGCCGCCGCCCAGCGGCGCAGGCGGGGGATCCACGGCCCCACCAGGGCCACAATGACGAACGAGGGCGTAAAGACGGCCAGCGTGGAGATCACCGCCCCGGCCCAGCCGGCCACCAGGTAGCCGATGAAGGTGGCCGAGGAGAGCACCGGCCCCGGCGTCATCTGGCCCACGGCGATAGCGTCCAACAATTGCTGCCGGGTCAGCCAGCCGTAACGGTCCACCACGTCCCGCTGGATGAAGGCGAACAGCACCATGCCGCTGCCGAAGAGGAGCGAACCCACCTTGAGGAAGAAGAGCCCCAGACGGAGCAGGCGGTCGTCCGACCCAGGCAGGGGCAGGACAGACAGGCCGGCCGGGAGGCCGAGCATCGCCAACCGCAGCCGGGTGGGCAAACGGGGCGGCGCGTAGAGCAGGATGCCCACGGCCCCCGCCGCCAGGAGCAGCACCACTTCGTTGACGCCCAGAAGGGCGGCCGCCAGGCAGGCCAGGGCCAGGGCAATGGCCCGCCAGTCCCGCAGCGCCGCCCGGCCCAGGCGGTAGGTGGCCGTCAGGATGATGGCCATCACCGCCGGGTTGATGCCGTAGAAGAGCGCCGTCACCTGGGGCAGAGTCCCGAAGCGAACGTAGGCCCAGGCCAGGGCCAGGCTGATGAGGAAAGCCGGGAGGATGAAGGAGGCTCCCCCGGCCACCAGGCCTGGCCAGCCGGCGTGGAGGAAGCCGATGTGGCCGGCCATCTCCACGGCATTGGGGCCGGGCACCAGGTTGGTGGCGGCCAGCAGGTCGAGAAAGTGCTCGCGACTCAGCCAGCGGCGGCGGGAGACCGCCTCCTGCTCCATGAGGGCGATGTGGGCCGCCGGCCCGCCGAAGCTGATCGTGCCCAGTTTCAGGAACAGGCCGGCGACCTCGAGCAGGTTGTGGAATCGCGGACGATCGGACACCCGGACGTCCTCTGGGCTTTACCGCAGGCTCATCCGGCCGCTTTCATTTCGGCGAGGCGCTCCTGGACGGCCTGGACCTCGGCCTGCAACTCTTGCAGGTACTCCTCCAGCCGGGCGATGCGCTCCGCCCGCGTGGGGAAGCGGCGGCGGAAGGGGAAGTCAGGCCCACAACCCCCACCCTCGCAGCAGCATCCCCCCGCATGGCCGCGATGCTCGTGACACATCCTCTTACCCTCCGCATGGTTGCACAAACCCCAAAATCCGCTGCCCTCAAGGCGAGTTCCTACAGACGGCTCAGCACCAGGGACAGGCCGGCGCTGACGTCGCGATGGGTGTCGCCGCTGGCGGAGGCGGCCAGTTCCTCCACCAGGCCCTCCAGACGTTCGACCTCCTCGGGCGGGAGGTGGGAGAGCATGGCCCGGCCGGCCCCGGCCAGTTCCGGAGCGTAGGGAAGAAGCGGCCGGAGGTAGAGGAGCGGCTTCAACTGGGCGGAGAGGTAGAGGAGACGGGCCCGCGGCTCCCAGCGGGCCATCTTCCAGAGCACGACGCTGTCTTCCCCGGTCTCCAACTGATAGGAGGCCAGGGCCACCTGGTCCTGAATAAAGCGGTGCTCCACCAGGAGGGAAACGGCCTGGTAGCCCTTGATGGCGATGGCTACAAAGTAGAGGATCTGCTGGAGAATCTCCAGTTCCACCCCTCGGGCCTGGCTTTCGGCGATGAGGGAGCGGGGGACGGCGAAGCGGTAGAAGTCGGGCCGGCCGTGCAGGACGCTGTGGGCCACCACCTGATGGAGCGCCCCCTGCTGCACCAGCGGGGATTGCGCCTCCAGCCGCTCCAGGCAGACGCTCAGCCGGGGCGTTCCCTCCCAGGCCTCGTGCGTGGTCAGAAAGCCCTCCTCGCCGGCCGCGACCACGCCGGCCTCCTCCCGCCGACGGGCCGCATATTCCCTCCAGCGGGCCAGAGTGTCAAAGAGGCAGAGGCTCACCGCCTCCGGCAGAGGGAGGGTAAGGGCACGATAACAGGCCTCCACCTCCTCCAGGATGGCCCGGGCCCTCTCCTGGGGAACGGAGCCGTACACTTCCAGGGCGATCCGGGGGATTTCGCCTATACCACCGTCCATCGGCTTCCCTCGGGCGTCTTTTCTATCTCGATGCGCACCGGGAAGAGGTCTTTGAGTTCCTGGAGGTGGGTGATCACCAGGATTTTTTCAAACTCCTTCTCCACCGACCGGATGGCCTCCACCAGGCGCAGCCGCCCCTCGGCATCCTGGGTGCCGAAGCCTTCGTCGATGACCAGGGTCTGGAGGCTGGCACCGGCACGACGGGTGAGGAGCCGGCTCAGGGCGATGCGCAGGGCGAGGTTGATGCGCATCTTTTCCCCGCCGGAAAAGTTTTCATAGGCCCGGGTGCCCCGGGAATCGGAGACGTTGATGTCCAGCGTCTCGACCACCGTGCCCTGTTTCGTTTCCCGTTGCATGGCCAGTTGCACGGCCATCTCCCCATCGGTCATCCGGGCCAGCAGTTCATTGGCCTCGCGCTCGATCTCGGGGACGGCCGTCTCGATGAGCATGGCCTGAACGCCCCGTTTCCCCAGGGCCAGGGTCAGTTCCTCGTAGATGCCCCGGCGCTCCACCGCCTCCTCGCAGGCCCGTTTCTTCTCCCGATGGCGATTCCGAACTTCCTGGAGGCGCTCCAGGGCGCCGCGGGCGCTTCCCTGGGCCAGCCGGGCCTGTCCCAGGGCCTCCTGGACACGGCGCAGGACGGCTTCGACTTCCTCCCGCCGGGCACGGAGGGCCTCCAGTTCGGCCAGGCGGCTCTCCAGGACGGAGAGGCGCTCCCGCTCCAACGCCTGCTCTTCCTGGCAGCGCCTTCGGGCAGCCTGCAACTCCTCCAGTTGGCGTTCGCCCTCGGCCAGGCGCTCCCGGGCCCCCTGCAGGCGGCGGTATTCCTCCTCGACGGCCTTGAACCGGTTCAGTTCCTGCTGAACGGCCTGGTGCTCTTCGCGGCGATAGCCCAGGGCGGCAATTTCCTTCTGCAGGGTAAGGAGGGCGGACCGCTCTTCCGGCGCGTAGGCGGCCTCCTCCAGGGCGCGTTCGATTTCCTGGAGACGGGCGACCCGGGCCGGCCGCTCCTCGGCCAGTTGGGCCAGTTCCGTCAGATTCTTCCCCAGAACCACCTGCTGGCCCTCCAGGAGGCGCACCCGTTTGAGTTCCTGCTCCAGTTTCTCCTGCTGGCTGCGGAGTTCGGCCAATTTCTCTTCCCGACGGCGAATCTCGGCCTCTTTCTGCCGGTAGAGGTCCCGCCTTTGTTCCCCCTCGGCCTGGTAGGAGGCCCGGATGTGGGCATACGATTCCGGGCTGAGCGGGCTTTGACAGAGGGGACAACGGGTGACCTCTTCCCCCAGCAGGTCCAGTTTCTGCCGCAGCGCCTCCATCTCCTCCCGAAGCCTCTGGCAATCGGACTTGAGGGCGCGGATGGCGGCGACCTGCTCCTGCGCCTCCTCAAGCAGGGCGTCACGCCGGGCTTCCTTTTCCCGAAGGTCGGCCAGTTCCCGGGCAATTTCCTCCAGGCGGGATTCCAGGGCCGGCCGCTCTTCCAGGCGGCTTTCCATCTCCTGGAGCGAATTGCGCAGCCTCTCGCGCTCTATGACCAGCGCCGTCCTGGCCCGCTCGATGGCCTGCTCCAGGGCATGCTGGCGCTCGGAGAGGGCCAGAAGCCGGCCGGCCGCCTGAGAAAGGGCTTCGTTCCGCTGCTGTAACTCCTGGAGGCGACGGAAACCGGCTTCGATCTCGACCGCCCGCGCCAGAAGCGCCTGCTCTTCCCGTACCCTCTCCTCCACCTGGGAAATTCTTTCGTTCAGCCGCGCCTCTTCCTCCTCCAGCCGCCCCATCTGCCGGCGTACCTCTTCGGCCTGCCGGGCGTCGGCTTCCAGGGAGGCCAGCCGGCTCTGGAGTTCGGCCAGTTCTTCCTGCCGGGCGGCAAGGCGCTCTTCCTGCCGGGCCACCTCCTCGTCGGCCCGGGCCAGGGCCTGCTCCAGTTCCTCCTGGCGGTCCAGTTCCTGCTCCAGTTCGGCCAGGGTCGTCGTCAGGGCCTGGACGGCCCTTTCCTCGTCCCGTAGCCGCTCGCGGGCCCGCTGCTCCAGGAGGTCGTAATAGCCCAGGCCCAGGATGTCGGCCAGGATGCGCTTGCGTTCGGCCGGCGGTTTGAGGGTAAACTCATCGGCCCGCCCCTGCAGGAGGAAGGAAGAGTTGATGAAGGTGGTGTAATCCAGACGCAGGAGTTCGACGATGCGCTGCTCCGTCCGGCGGATGCTCTCCCCGGACATAGAGCGCCAGCCCAGCGGGCCGTAGACCTGGAGTTCCAGTTGGGTTTTTCCCGGACCACGGAGGCCGCCGTGTTCCCTCCGGCGGTAGACGCGGTAGTGGTTGCCCTCCAGGAGGAACTCGAACTCCACCTCCATCTCCTGGGCGCCCTGGGCGATGAGGGCATCATCGGAGCGGGCACGGGCCTGTCCCCACAGGGCCCAGGTGATGGCATCAAGGATGGCCGATTTGCCGGCCCCGTTAGGACCGGAAAGACAGGCCAGGTGAAAGTCGAATTCCAGGGGCGGAAGGCCTTCCCGGTAGCACATGAAGTTGCGCAGATGGAGCGAAACCGGAATCACCGTAACGACCTCCTGGGTTTCCCACCGGCGAAAGTATTGTACCACGAAGGTGGACGGACGCGCAACTTGTTCTGCCCTGGGGGTTATGGTAGAATGGGCCGTGCGATGAGCGAACTGTCTGGACCGCGGGTTACCGTCGGCATCGACGTAGGCGGCACCTTCACCGACTTTGTGTTGCTGGAAAACGGCCGGATACGCATCTGGAAATGCTCGACCACGCCGGCCGATCAGAGCCGGGCCATCGCCTCCGGCCTGGCCGAACTGGGAATCCGTCGGGCCGTCATCGTCCACGGGACGACTCTGGCCACCAATGCCCTCCTGGAGCGCCGTGGGGCACGCACCGCTTTGCTGACCACGGCCGGCTTTGCCGATGTACTGGCCATCGGCCGGCAGAATCGCCCCCACCTGTATCGCCTCCACCAGGAGCGCCAGCCCCCGCTGGTGCCGGACGGATGGCGTCGGGAGGTGGCGGAACGGCTGGATGCGGCCGGGAAGGTAGTTACCCCGCTGGACGAGGAGGCCGTGGATGAAGTGGTCGGCCGGCTGGCCTCCGAGGGGGTGGAAAGCCTGGCCATCGTCTTCCTCTTCTCCTTTCGCAACCCCGCCCATGAAAAACGCGCCGCCGAACGCATCCGCGCCCGCTACCCTCATCTGTCTCTCTCGCTCAGCAGCGACATCCTCCCGGAATACCGGGAATACGAACGCACGGTAACCACGGTGGTCAATGCCTACGTGAGTCCCCTGGTGGGGAAATATCTGGAGCGGCTTGTCCAGGCGGGGGTAGAAGGGCATCTGCCCCTGGAGGAAGGGCGTATCCGGGTGATGCAGTCGAACGGTGGGGTGGTGGGTCCCCGTCAGGCGGCGGCCCAGGCGGCCCGCCTGGTGCTCAGCGGTCCGGCCGGCGGGGTGGTGGGCGCCTTCTTTGTGGCCCGGGAAGCGCAACCCGACTCCCCGGTTGCGCCGCATATCATCACCCTGGATATGGGCGGCACCAGCACCGACGTTTCGCTCTGCCCCGGAACCATCCCCTACACTTCGGAGAACACCGTTGCCGGCCTTCCCCTGCGCCTGCCGGCCGTGGACGTCCACACCGTCGGGGCGGGCGGGGGCAGCATGGCCTGGGTGGATGCGGCCGGCGTGCTCCATGTCGGGCCGCAGAGCGCGGGGGCGGTCCCCGGGCCGGTCTGCTACGGCCGGGGCGGCCAGACCCCCACGGTCACCGACGCCCATCTGGTGCTGGGGCGGCTGCATCCGGCCTACTTCCTGGGAGGGCGAGGAGATGTCTCCCTGGACCTCTCCGCCGCCCGGTCGGCCCTGGCCCGACTGGGACAGGCCCTGGGCGGCCTTACGGCCGAGGAAGCAGCCCTGGGGGTCGTGCAGGTGGCCAACGCCACCATGGAGCGGGCCTTACGTTATGTCTCTATCGAACGGGGCTTCGACCCCCGCCGATTCACCCTTCTGCCGTTCGGCGGAGCCGGCCCGCTCCATGCCTGCGCCCTGGCCGAGGCGCTGGACATCCCCCGCATCCTGGTCCCCCCTCACCCGGGCGTCCTGAGCGCGCTCGGCCTGCTCGTCGCCGATGTGACCTGCGATGCCTCCCGTTCCCTCCTGTGCAGCGCCGACGAGGCGCTGGCCGAATCCGGCCCGTTGCTCCAGGCCTTGCAGGAACTTGTCGCGCAGGTGCGGGCAAAGTTGCACGAGGAGGGCTTTCCCCGGCCGAAAGTGGAGGCCTCCCTGGACCTGCGCTACCGGGGCCAGTCGTATGAACTTGCGGTGCCGCTCCCTCTGCCGCCGACGGCGGAGGCCTGGGAAAAGGTGCAGAGGGACTTTCACGCCGCCCACCAGCAGCGCTACGGCTACGCCATGCCCACGGAGACGGTCGAGGTGGTCACCCTGCGGGTGCGGGGACTCGGTCCGGTCCCCCGGCCGGCCCTGCCCCGAACCCCACGAGGACCCGAGGAGGCGACGCCGGCCCTTCTGGACCTCCAGCCCGTATGGTTTCGGCCCGATGGACCGACGGCCACGCCCGCTTACGCCCGCTCTCGGCTACGGCCGGGGAACCGCCTGGTCGGACCGGCCATCGTCTTTCAGTACGATACGACCGTCCTGCTTCACCCCGGCTGGGAGGCCGAGGTAGACGAGTGGGGAAACCTCTGGATGAAGAGGGCGGACAGCGGGTGATTCCCATGGCCGGCCCCAAAATCGGAGGCGAAATGAACGCCCCCTTCGATCCCATCGTCCTGGAACTCTACCGCCATCGCTTCTCCGGCATCGCCGAAGAGATGGGGGGAGCCCTGCGGCGCACGGCCTTTTCCCCCAATATCAAAGAGCGGCTGGACTTTTCCTGTGCCATCTTCGATGCCGAAGGCCGTCTGGTGGCCCAGGCGGCCCACATCCCGGTACACCTGGGGGCCATGCCGGCCAGTGTGGCGGCCGCGCTTCGTTCCTTCCCCACCTGGTCGCCCGGGGACCTGGTCATGCTGAACGATCCCTACGAGGGAGGCACCCACTTGCCCGACATCACCATGGTCTCCCCGGTCTTTATCCGCGAGGAAGGCCCCGACTTTTTCGTGGCCAGCCGCGCCCACCACGCCGACGTCGGGGGAATGACGCCGGGTTCGCTGCCCCTCTCGACCGAGATCTACCAGGAGGGCCTGATCATCCCCCCGGTGCGCCTCTACCAGGCCGGCCGGCTCAACGAGGACCTCCTGCGAATCTTTTTGCGCAACGTCCGCACTCCCGAAGAGCGCCGGGGAGACCTGGCTGCCCAACGGGCCGCCCATACCATCGGCGAACGCCGCCTCCAGGAACTGGCCGCACTGTACGGCCGGGAGGAGGTCCTGGCCTATGCCCGTCACCTTCAGACCTACAGCGAACGGCTCACCCGGGCGATTCTCTCCTCCTGGCCGAGAGGAACTTTCGTTGCCGAAGATGTCCTGGAATGGGTCGAAGGAGAGCAGGTCGTCCTGGTGCCCATCCGGGTAAGCGTACACCTCTCGGCCGAGGAGGTCGTCTTCGACTTCCGTGGGACGGCTCCCCAGATGCCGGGCGCGTTCAATACGGTCCTGAGCATCACCCAGTCGGCCTGCTGGTACGTATTCCGTTGCCTGGTGGGAGAACAGGTCCCGATCAACGCCGGATGTTTTGCCCCGGTGCGGGTTATCGCCCCGGCGGGCTCGCTGGTCCACGCCCTTCCTCCGTCCCCCATAGCCGCCGGGAATGTGGAAACCTCACAACGCATTGTGGATGTTCTCCTGCGGGCACTGGCCCAGGCCCTGCCGGAGCGCATCCCGGCGGCCAGCCAGGGGACGATGAACAACCTGACCATCGGCGGGCAACGTCCAGATGGGACGGCCTTTGTCTACTACGAAACGATCGGCGGGGGGATGGGAGGAGGGCCGGAAGGGGAAGGGCTGAGCGGGGTACATACCCATATGACCAATACCCTGAATACGCCGGTGGAGGCCCTGGAGACGGCCTATCCGTTTCGAATCGTGCGCTATGCGCTGCGGCGGGGGAGTGGAGGGGAGGGACGGCATCGCGGAGGCGAGGGGATGGTTCGGGAGTACGAATTCCTTTCTCCGTGCACCGTTACCGTGCTTAGCAGCCGGCGGGCGACCGCGCCCTGGGGGCTGGCCGGCGGAGGAAACGGAGCGCCGGGACGCAACCTGCTCCTCCGCGCCGATGGCGTCGAAGAGGAGTTGCCTCCCCAGTTCACCCGCCGGGTGTTTCCCGGAGACCGTCTGCGATTGGAGACGCCGGGCGGAGGGGGATGGGGAAAGCCTCTCGGGGAGAATCAACCGGGCAGCCCAGAGCCTCGATAGACGGCCCTGGAACTGCCCGGAGAGGATCCGTCCCTATTCGCCTCGCTGGGACAGGCGGGCTTCGCGCTGCTTCAGACGCATCTCCCGCTGGCGGCGCCGGCGTTCAGCCTTGCGCTGCTTTTCGCGCATGAACTCCCCTTTAGAAACGAAGAAGCGCTTGCGCCGGTGATCGCGCAACTGGCCGCTTTCGTTCAGTTCGCGGCGGAAGCGCCTGAGGAGTTCTTCCAGGCCTCCGGTGCTCTCGCGCTCGGCACGGGCCATTCCGGTTCACCCCCTTTCCAATATTTTGCAACCAGCCGGGCGATAGCAGGCCGTGGGCATCTTAACTACCTCCCGGCTTCTTATAGCGAAAGGTGATTCGGCCGCGGCTCAGGTCGTAGGGGGAAAGTTCCACCTTGACCCAATCGCCCAGGAGGACGCGGATATAGTGCTGGCGCATGCGGCCCGACAGGTGGGCCAGGACGGTATGCCCGCCCTCCAGGGCCACGCGGAAGGTGGCGTTGGGCAGGCACTCGACCACCCGCCCCTCCACTTCGATCATGCTTTCCTTAACCTTGCCGGCCGTCTTCTTCTTGGGCACGCCTCGTCCTCCGCGGCCAGTGGGGATTTACCCGCCGTAGGGCAGGCTTCGTTGCACCCGCTTCCGTTCGCAGGGGGCCAGGGCCACCATCTGATCGAACTGGCGGCGGGTGCGGGCCGGCTTCTTCCGCCGCAGGTGGCTGCGCAGCCCCTTCATCCGCAGAATCTTGCCGGTCCCGGTAACCTTGAAACGCTTCTTCGCACCTCGATGGGTCTTTAGTTTGTATCGAGCCACCTGATGTCTCCTTGACACAACGCTTGCCTACGCTTCTTCGGACGGCTCCTCAACTTCCGGGGCCTCCTCGGCTTTGCCGGTCTCCCTGGACCTGTCCATCACGGGCACTTCCCGGGTATGGAGGCGACGGGCCCGCCATTCCTCATACTCTTCGGGCGTCACCCGCTTGAAACTCAACCCCAGCCGGCGACGGGTGGCGTCGATGCGGATAACCCGCAGGGGCAGGACCTCGCCCTCCTCGAGGACGTCGCGCGGGTTCCCCACCTTTTCCTCGCCCAACTCGGAGATATGCACCAGACCTTCGACGCCCGGCTCCACCTCGATAAAGGCCCCGTAACTGACGATGCGGGTCACCCGCCCGTCGATCAACTGTCCCAGGGTATAGCGTTCCTCGATGCGCTCCCAGGGGTCGCCTCCCGTCTGGCGCAGGCTCAGGCTGACCCGTTTGCGCTCCCGGTCGACGCGGATGACCCGAACCTCCACCTCATCCCCCACCTTCAGCATCGTATGGGGGTCTTCCACGTGGCTCCAGGAAAGTTCGGAGACGTGAATCAGGCCTTCGACGCCCTGGAGGTCGACAAAGACCCCAAAGTCCTGGATGCTGCTGACCCGGCCGCGCACCACCTGGTCCTCCCGCAGTTCCTCCAGCACGCGTTCCTGCTGCTGCTCGCGCCACTCCCGGTAGGCGGCCCGTTCGGAGAGGACCAGTCGGTTGCGCTGCTGGTCGACCTCGATCACCCGCAGGCCCAGTTGCCGGCCGACCATCTCGGCCAGCCGGCGGTTTCGCTCCTCCGCGGGAATGGAACGGGGGAAACCAGCCAGGTGGGAGGTGGGGATAAAGCCCCGCAGCCGCCCAAAGTCCACCAGCAGCCCTCCCCGGTTATATCCGCTGATGCGGCCTTCCCAGATCTCCTGGCTCTCCAAAAGGGCCTGGGCCCGGTCCCAATCGGTCTGCACCAGCCCACGGGTGATGGAGACGATGGTTCTTCCCTCGCTATCCTCCGGGTTCACCACATAGACGGGAATTTCAGCACCGACGGCCAACTGGCTTCGCAGTTGGGGGTCCATCCGCTCCAGTTCTCGAGCGGGCACGAAGCCTTCCCGTTTGGCTCGTATATCCAGCACCACCTGGTTGGGAGAAATCGAGAGGATTACTCCCCGGCGAATCTCGCCTTTGCGTGGGGGGGCATAGGCCTGATCGGCCAGCAACTCCTCCATCGAAACTTCATCCGCTATGTGGCTTTCGGACATACTTTCTCGACCTCCGGCATGAATTTGTTTTTCATTATACCCGACTTCCTTCACCTCGTCAAATCTTACCGAGATAGGTGCGCGCCGCTGGTCTTCTGCGCTATTCCCGGCCCCGCCTCCGACTCGCCCATCAAGGCCCGTTGGAGGGCTATGGACTGGCCCACCTTTGCCCGGGTAGGGGCGGGTTTGAAACCCGACCCTACCCGGGTGGCGGGCACCCACCGGGATTTCAGGGCCGTCGGGGGGGCGACGACGTGGCCGGGTGACCAGACATCGCCGCTCCCCCCAACGCCCCACGCTTCACCATCAGCGTTCTACGGATAACACCTTGCCTTTGTGCCGGATGGCAGCCTGGGCAGCGGCCAGCCGGGCCACCGGCACCCGGAAGGGGCTGCAGGAGACATAGTTCAGGCCGGCCAGATGGCAGAACTCGATCGAGGAGGGATCGCCGCCGTGTTCCCCACAGATGCCCACTTCCAGGTCCGGACGGGTCTTGCGCCCCAGGCGCACCCCCATCTGCACGAGCATCCCCACCCCCCGACGGTCCAGCACCTGGAAGGGGTTCTCCGGGAGGATGCCCCGCTCTACATACTGCACCAGGAAACGGCGCTCGGCATCGTCGCGGCTGTAGCCAAAGGTCATCTGGGTCAGGTCGTTGGTGCCGAAGGAGAAGAACTGGGCCAGAGTGGCCACCTCGTCGGCGGTGAGGGCGGCGCGGGGGATTTCGATCATGGTGCCGAACTTGTACTCGACCTCAATTCCCTGTTCGGCCATGACCTGCCTGGCCACCTCCTCCAGTTCCACCTGGCTGACCTTGAGTTCGTTGACGTGCCCGGTCAGGGGAATCATGACCTCCGGCTTGACGGTGATGCCGTTTTTGGCTGCCTGGCAGGCGGCCTCGAAGATGGCCCGCACCTGCATCTTGGTGATATCGGGATAGATGATGCCCAGGCGGATGCCGCGTAGCCCCATCATCGGGTTGGCTTCATGCATCTTCTTGACCGCCTCCAGCATCCGCTCCTTCTCCTGGAGTTCGGGTCCGGTCTCCCCCCGGGCACGCCGCTCGGTCACCTCGACCAGGAGGTCTTCCAGGCTGGGCAGGAACTCGTGCAGAGGCGGGTCGATCAGGCGAATGATGACGGGGTAACCGTCCATGGCCTCGAAGAGGCCGTAGAAGTCGGAACGCTGGTTGGGGAGGAGTTTCTCCAGCGCGCCCAGGTAGGCCCGGACGGCCGGCGAGGTGGCGATTTCCTCCTCCACGGCCTTCAGGTCGGCCTCCAGTTCCGCCCGGCGTTTCTCATCCAGGGGCCGGCCGTCCTCTTTCCCGGCAGCAAGGAGGTCCTGGAGGCGCTTGCGCCGGTCGAAGAGCATCTGGGCCGCTTCGGCGTTGAGAATCATCTCCTGGACGTAGGGCAGACGCTCCTGTTCGAAGAACATATGTTCGGTGCGGCAGAGGCCGATGCCTTTGGCCCCGTACTCCCGGGCCCGACGGGCATCGCGGGGGTAGTCGGCGTTGGTCCAGACCTGCAGGCCGCGGGTGGGGTAGCCCTGGTAGTCGGCCGGCCACCTGCGGGCGTCGGGGGCGGCAGCGATCTCGTCGGCCCACTCCAGGAGGGTGCGCAGTTCCACCTCTTTGCTGTAGTCGGGGATGGTGGTGGGAATCTGTCCCTCGTAAACTTCGCCGGCCGCGCCGTCCAGGGAGACGTAGTCGCCTTCCTGCAGGACCCGGCCGTTCACATAGACCTTGCGGGCCTCCAGGTCGATCTGGAGGTCGCGGGCCCCGACAACGGCCGGCTTGCCGAACTGCCGGGCGACGACGGCGGCGTGGGCGGTGGCCCCGCCACGGCTGGTCAGGATGCCCCGGGCGGCGATCATGCCGTGGACATCATCGGGCTTGGTCTCCGGGCGAATCATGATCACCGGCCTGCCCTGTTTCCCCCAGGCCTCGGCGGTGTCGGCGTCAAAGGCCAGCATTCCCACTGCGGCTCCCGGGGAAGCGTTGACGCCGGTGGCCAGGAGGCGACCTTCGGCCCTGGCCTTTTTCACCTCCTTTTCGTCGAACTGGGGGTGGAGGAAGGTATCCACATCCTTCGGGGTGATGCGCATCACCGCCTCTTCTTTGGTGATCAGGCCCTCCCGGACCATATCCACGGCGATTTTGACGGCGGCGCGGGCGGTGCGCTTTCCGGTGCGGGTCTGGAGCATCCAGAGTTTGCCCCGCTCGATGGTGAACTCGGTATCCTGCATATCGCGGTAATGGCGCTCCAGCCGGCCGGCGATGTCCACCAGTTGGGCGTAAATTCCGGGCATCTCCTCGGCCATCTGCGCCACCGGCTTGGTGTTGCGGATGCCGGCCACCACATCCTCGCCCTGGGCGTTGAGCAGGTAATCGCCGTAAAAACGCTTCTCGCCGGTGGCCGGGTCGCGGGTAAAGGCCACACCGGTGCCGCTATCCCAGCCCATGTTGCCGAAAACCATCATGACCACGTTGACGGCGGTCCCCAGGTCGTCGGGGATGCGCTCGGCCCGGCGGTAATCCACCGCCTTCTTCCCCATCCAGGAGCGGAAGACGGCCTCCACCGCCAGGCGGAGTTGTTCCAGGGGGTCCTGGGGAAAATCGCGCCCGATATGCTTCCGGTACACCTCTTTGAAGCGGGCGACCAGTTCCTTGAGGTCCTCGGTCGAGAGGTCGGTATCCTCGCGGGCGCCCTTCTCGCGCTTGAGTTCCTCCAGGACCTGCTCAAAGGCCTCGTCGGGGATGCCCATGGCGGTGCGCCCGAACATGGAGATGAGGCGGCGGTAGGAGTCCCAGGCGAAGCGTTCGTCGCCGCCCCGCCGCACCAGGCCGTGGAGGGTCTCATCGTTGAGGCCGACGTTGAGGATGGTCTCCATCATGCCGGGCATGGAGAATTTGGCCCCGGAGCGCACCGAGACCAGGAGGGGGTTGTCGGGGTCGCCGAACTTCTGGCCGGCCTCTTTCTCCACCTCGCGAAGGGCCTCCAGGGTCTGTTCCCACATCCCTTCGGGGAACCGGAAGCCGGCGTTGATATAGGCCATACAGGCTTCGGTGGTGATGGTGAAGCCGGGAGGGACGGGCAGGCCGATGCGGGTCATATCGGCCAGGCCGGCCCCCTTTCCTCCCAGGATGGCCTTCATCTCGTCCAGGGTCGGCTCATGCCCCAGGAGAGCGGCCAGTTCCCTGTCCGAGGAGCGGAAAGTGTACACCCACTTTTTCATATTTTGACCTCCTGACTTTCCCGCCTTCTGGAAGGCGGGGAGTATTCCGACACTAAAAGGAAATCATACCTCCTAACGGCCGATTTGTCAAAAATGCGTTTTGCGTCATGAAAAATCTTACCGAAAATGTATCATTGCCTCATAAAGCATCTTAAGATGAAACAACGCGACGGTTTCACCGGGGGTGCGCGAAGTTTTTGGCGCTATCCCTGGCCCCCCGCCAAGTCCCTTTGGAGGGCTATGGACTGGCCCACCTTCCCTGCAAAGGTAGCGGGCGCCCCCTATCCCCTTTTGGCCGGATTGGCAGGGGGCGCACGGCCATGCGCCCCCTGCCAATGGACCTTTTCCTGTCCCTCCTATCGGCGCAGTCCCCCGCCGTACCCTTTGGTGACCACCGGCAGGAAGGTAGTGTACCCCGCCGGGGACAGCACTTCCACCATATCGGCCGCCAGGCCCTCGCCGTAGGGGCTGAAGGCGCGCAGGGTGACCAGGTAGAAGCCGGCCGCGGCATAGGTGTGGGTGGGGTTGGTCAGCGTGGAGGTGATGCCGTCGCCCAAGTCCCAGGTGTAGGAAATGGGCGGTACGCCGGCTGTGGTGTTGGTGAACACGACCGCCTGGCCCAGGGAGACCGGGGCATTGTGCTCGAACCCGGCCTGCAGGAAGAGGGTGGCCGTGACCCGGTCCGTGGCCTGGTCGACGCCGCAGATGTTAAAGGCGCTCAGGGTGACGGTGTAGACGCCCTCGTAGAGGTAGGTGTGCTGCGGCTCGGCCACGGTGGAGGTGATGCCGTCGCCAAATTCCCACAGGTAGGAGGTGGCGTACCGGCTGGTGTTGGTCAAGACCACCGCTTCGCCCAGGTTGACCTCGGCCGGCGCCAGGCTGAAGGCGGCCTGCGGGGCGTCGTAGAGCACGGCCGTGGCGATGGCCGGCCCGTCCACCGGGGCGGGATGCTGCTCGCAGGCCACGGCATAGTCGCCGTTGATGATCTGGGTGCCGGAGGGGACGCAGCCGGCCGTCACCGCCACGGTGACGGTGAGCGACCTGCCGGCGAAGAGCAGGTTATCCGGCCAGATCACGGCGCCCAGGGTGGGCGAATAGACCCCGCCCGCGCTGGCCCAGGCGAACGAGACTTCCGCCGGCAGCGTCTCGGTGATGACGACTCCCCCGGCCGGACTGGTGCCGGCGTTGTGGGCCACCAGGGTGTAGGTGAAGAGGCTGCCGGCCTCGATGGTATAGGGGGCCGTCTTGAAGATGCTCAGACTGACGTCGGGCTGGCCCTTGAAGGTAAAGATGTAGGCGTGGGCGTTGAAGGTGGCGGGGTTGAACAGGGCCGCCGCGGTGACGGTGACCAAGTCCAGCGTGCCCACCGGCGGGGCCAGCGGCACGGTGGTGCTGACGGTGAAGGAGGCGCTGCCCAGGTCCGGAATCGGGCCGACCAGGTTGGGGCCGTTCACCGGCCAGCCGCGATAGGAATTGTAGGCCAGGCCGAAGAGGCCGGTGACGCCGGTGCGGTTGACCAGGGTGACGGTGTGGGTCAGGACGGTGCCGCCGGTCCCGATGCCCAACTGGCGGTAGGGCCACAGGGCCACGGCCAGCGGGCGGAGGCGGAAGGGCGGGGTCTCGGCGGAGACGTAGGGGCGCTGGATGGGATAGCCGGCATAGGTTGGGTCGTCGATGACGCCGATCAGGCGAAAGACGACGTTGTCGCCGCGGGCCCCGTCGGCAAAGGCGTTCCAGACGATGTGGTGGAGGGAGCCGCCAGGACTGGTGGAGAGGTTGGCGGTGGTGCCGGTGATGGTGGCGGTGTGCCACTGGCCGCCGCCGTCGGTGGAGTAGCGGGCGGCGATGCGCGGGACGGGGTCGCCTTCGGCGTCGTAGAGGCGGAACCAGACCGGCACCTGCATGCCGGTGAGGATCTCGGCCGAGGAATAGAAGAAAGCCTCGTCGCTCGCGCCGGGCCGGTAAACCACCGGGTAGGGGGCGCTGTTGGGCAGGGTGGGCGCGGCCACGCGGTTGTTCTCATAGACCAGGATGGGCTGGCCTGGGTTTCCGGCCACCAGGTCCAGGTCGCCGTCGCCGTCCCAGTCGCCCCAGGCAACGCCAAAGTTGGAGACGCTTTCAGTGCAAGCCCAGACGGCTACGGTATCAAGTTCGCTGCCCAGGTTCTCATAGACCCGAATGGGTACGTTGAATAAGCCGTAGTTGCCGACGGCCAGGTCCAGGTCGCCGTCGCCGTCCCAGTCGCCCCAGGCCACGCTGGCCGTGTCGTCCGTTTCGGCAGAGGACCAGGCCAGGGCCAGGTCCCCGCCGGTGTTCTCGTAGACCCGGTTGGCCTGGCCATCGTTGCCCACGGCCAGGTCCAGGTCGCCGTCGCCGTCCCAGTCGCCCCAGGCCACGCTGATCGTGCTGTCCGTCTCGTTGGAGGACCAGGCCAGGTCCAGGCCTCCGCCGCTGTTCTCGTAGACCCGGTTGGGCTGGCCAGCGTTGCCCACGGCCAGGTCCAGGTCGCCGTCGCCATCCCAGTCGCCCCAGACGACGGCATAGGTGCCATCCGTTTCGGCGGAGGACCAGGCCAGGGTCAGGTCCCCTCCGGTGTTCTCGTAGACCCGGTTGGCCTGGTCAGCGTTGCCCACGGCCAGGTCCAGGTCGCCGTCGCCGTCCCAGTCGCCCCAGGCCACGCTGGCCGTGTCGTCCGTTTCGGTGGAGGACCAGGCCAGGGTCAGGTCCCCGCCGATGTTCTCATAGACCCGGTTGGCCTGGCCCTCGTTGCCCACGGCCAGGTCCAGGTCGCCGTCGCCGTCCCAGTCGCCCCAGGCGACGGCGTAGGTGTCATCCGTTTCGGCGGAGGACCAGGCCGGGTTCAGGTCCCCGCCGGTGTTCTCGTAGACCCGGTTAGGTTGGTCCGCGTTGCCCACGGCCAGGTCCAGGTCGCCGTCGCCGTCCCAGTCGCCCCAGGCCACGGCGGTGGTGTTGTCGCTCTCGGCGGAGGACCAGACGGCGGAGCGGCCCAGCGGGCCGGCCAGGTTCTCGTAGACCCGGTTGGGTTGGCCCGAGGTGCCTACGGCCAGGTCCAGGTCGCCGTCGCCGTTCCAATCGCCCCAGGCCAGGCTGGTCGCGAAATCATCCTCGTCGGAGGACCAGGCCAGGGCCAGGTCCCCGCCATCGTTCTCGTAGACTTGGCTGGGGTGGTCCTTGTTGCCGGCGGCCAGGTCCAGGTCGCCGTCGTTGTCCCAGTCGCCCCAGGCCAGGCCGTAGGTCTGCATGCTTTGGTCGGCGACCCAGGCCGGGATCAGGTTGCCTGCGCCGTCCGCATTCTCATAGACCCGGTTGGGAAAGGTGAAGCCGCTCACGGCCAGGTCCAGGTCGCCGTCGTTGTCATAGTCGCCCCAGGCTACGCTCCTGGTATCGCCCACGTTGGGGGCGGTCCAGCCCACCTGGAAAGTCCCGCCGGTATTCTCGAACACGTAGCTGGGCGAGTTCACGTTACCGAAGGCCAGGTCCAGGTCATCGTCGTTGTCATAGTCCCCCCAGGCCAGGCTGTAGGTCCACATGGGGTCGGAGACCCAGGCCAGGGTCAGCGCGCCACCGTCGTTCCTATAGATCTCGCTGGCCTGGCAGTAGTTGCCCACGGCCAGGTCCAGGTCGCCGTCGTTGTCATAGTCGCCCCAGGCCACGCTGGCGGTGGTGCCCATCTTGCCGATCGACCAGGCCGGGGTCAGGGCGCCGCCGTCGTTCTCATAGACCCGTGCCGAGGGGTCGCCGATACTGCCCACGGCCAGGTCCAGGTCGCCGTCGCCATCCCAGTCGCCCCAGGCGACGGCCAGGACATCGTCCTCTTCGGCGGATGTCCAGGCCGCGCTCGTCTCCAGCCAGGAGCCGGTGTTTTCGTAGACCTGGACGGAACCGTTGTTGCCCACGGCCAGGTCCAGGTCGCCGTCGTTGTCCCAGTCGCCCCAGGCCAGGGCGGAGGTCTCCTCGGCCTCGTCGGATGACCAGACCGGGGTGGGGTCGAGGTCGTCGGGGCGGCTTGGCGCGCCGGCCGGCCGGCCGATCGGCCCGGCCGCGGCCGGCAGCGTCGCGGCGAACAAAATCAGCAGAATGACCAGGCTCAGAAATCGTTGGCGTTCCATCTTTTTCCTCCTGAATGGGGGCGGGGGTTCCCGCCGAATCACGACCTAAGGCTCAGCCATCGCTACGCTTCATCCTGCCTCCTCCTGCGGCCATATCCGAGAGAATCCACGTTCCCCCGGATCACGGTGCCGCCACGACAACCCGGATCATGGCATCGTACCCCTGCAGTTCCCAGTAGGCCCCGTCGATCTCGTAGGAGCGATTGTCCAGCGGGGCGGTCGTGTCCACCCCCAACGTGGGCTGGTAGTCGGTCATGTAAAGGGAAACTGCTTCTTGTCCATTTCATCCTCCTCACTTCTTGCGGGGGACTGCCCCCCAAAAGTCCCCTACGATATCGGATACACCACTTGCCCGCCTACGATGGTCATGTCCACCGTCGCCTGCCAAAGTTCCTGCAGCGACATCGTGTAGGGATCGCCGTTCCAGACGACCAGGTCGGCCAGTTTGCCCGGTTCGATCGACCCCTTGAGCGCTTCCTCGTGGGCCGCGTAGGCGGCGCCCATCGTGTGCGCGCGCAGCGCCTCCTGGATGGTCAGGCGCTGCTCCGGCCCCAGGACCTGGTTGGAGAGGGTCAGCCGGCTCACCGCCCCGGCCAGCGTCACCTGCGGCGTGTACCAGGGCGTGGTCGGGGCGTCGGAGCCGAGCGCCAGGTGCACGCCGCTATCGAGCCACTCGCGGGTGACGATGATCCGGGCCTCCCGCTCCGGGCCAAAGACGCCGCTCCAGTAGTTGCCGCCGATGCGCAGGAACTGCGGCTGGGTGCAGACGACCACGCCCAGGTCGGCCATGCGCCGCGTGGCCTGCGGCGTGGAGAGAACGCCGTGCTCGATGCGGTGGCGCGGGTCGGGCCGGGGGTTGGCATTCTGCGCCTCCTCGAAGGCGTCCAGGGCCAGGTCCACGGCGGCGTCGCCGGCGCAGTGGACGCAGATCTGCAGGCCGGTGTCGTGCAGGGCGCGGACGGCGTCCTTGAACGAGCGCGGTTCCCAGGTGGGCATGTTCCAGGAGATGCCGTTGTGGGGCTGGTGGCAGTAGGCGGTGGGGGCCTGGCCGTCGATGAGGAACTTGAAGCCGGCGAAGCGGACCATGTCGTCCTGGAAATAGTCGATCTCGCGCAAGGCCCGCTCCAGGTCCTGGGGCCATTCGAGGGTATAGTACACGGCGCCGCGCAGGTAGAGTTCGGCCCCGGCCTGGCGGTAGAGGCGAATCGTCTCCACCCCACGGACGTTGTTATCCTGGAAGGAGGTCACCCCGCAGGCGGCAAAGAAGGGCAGGGGGTAGAGGATGTTCTGGTGCGTCTCTTCCGGGGTATAGGGCGGGATGTGGCGCCGCAGCAGGTCCATGGCCCGGTGGTTGTAGAGGACGCCGGTCGGCTCGCCCTGGGCGTCGCGCTCGATGATCCCGCCGGTGGGGTTGGGCGTGTCGCGGTCGATGCCGGCGAGTTGTAGCGCCCGGCTGTTGCCGGTGCCAAAGTGGCCGCCCTGCTGCAGGATGAAAACCGGGTGGTCCGGCGAGACCGGATCCAGGTCGTGGCGGGTGGGCACGCGGCCCTCCTGGAAGGCCAGGTAATAGCCCTTGATCCACTCGCCGACCGGGGTTTGGGCGACGATCTCGGCCAACCTGGCCTGCAGATCGGCGATGGTGCGGACCTCCGGGGGGATGAAGGACACGTACGCACTGTGGAGTTGCCCCATGACCTGGAAGTGGTTGTGTGCGTCGATCAGGCCGGGAGTGAGGGCGCGGCCGGCCAGTTCGACGATCTGCGTGTTCGGACCCACGTAGCGGGCGATCTCCTGGTCCGTCCCCACGGCCTGGATGCGGCCGCCCTTGACCGCTACGGCCTGGGCGATGGTGTCGGCGGCGTCGACGGTGATGACCTTGCCGCCGCGCAGGACCATGTCGGCCGTGCCGGTCAGGTCGGCGGTGGCAGCGGGCGCGGCGGTTGGGCCGGCCGTGGGGGCCGTGGTCGGGCGCAGCGTGGCCGGCGGGGCAGCGCCCGGCGCGGCGGTTTCCCGCCCCCGCCGGCCGCAGCCGGCCAGCAAGAGCGCCGCGGCCGCCCCCGCGCCGATCAGAAACTCACGACGGCTCACCCGGACTGGTTTCTTGCTGCTGTGCATCGCGGTCCTCCTCGGGCGTGGTATCGGGTGGGGCTTCCGATAGCACCTCCAGGCGAATATGCCCGGCCCATCGTTCTATAAAGGCCACCAGTTCCTCGACCTGGTCGAAATAGCGGACTTCCCCGGTCGGGGCATGGACCACCTGTCCACGCCAGAGGGTCGAGCCGTCCTGGCGCCGCTCCCACCAGATGCGGACGACGAACGAGGCATCGCGGTGCAGGTTAGCCAAGGAATTTCTCCTGAGACCCGGCAGGAGGATGGCCAGTGCCTACCTGCTGGCGGGAGCCAAAGGTGCCTCTCCGGAATTACCGGAAGACAGTATAGCGCCCCGGTATCACAGGGCGGCTATGGAGAGGCCAACCTTGAGGAAAAAACAAGGGGGAACTGCCCGGCCTTGTTGCCTTCGCTCAGGCCACCGCGGCCGGGCATCGGGAAAGGGAAGAGGTCGTCAGCCCATGCGCGTGCCGCGGGTGCGCACGGGCCGGCCGGCCGCGCGCAGTGCGGCCACATCGCTGCGCACGGTGCGCGCGCTCACCCCGAGGGCCTGGGCCAGGTCTTCCTCCGAAGGGTCACCGCCCTGGGCGCGGGCCTCGGACAAGAGGCGCAGGAGGTGGGCCCGCCGCGCGGCCACCTTGCCTGGCCCCTGGAGCACGGGCGCCGCGCTCCAGATCACGGCGACCTGCTCCCCGGGGCGCAGCGGCCGGCCGGTGGGGGTGCCCAGGCGGGCCAGCAGGGCGCGCGCCTGTCCGGGGAGAAGCGGCCCTTCTGCCTCCCCCAGCAACGTGCGCACCGCCGGCCGGCGGCGGAAGGCCTCACCGAGGGGAGGCTCCAGCCCGACCAGGACCGTTTCGGCCACGGCGCGGGCCTGCTCGCGGAAGCGGTCTGCCTCGTCGGGCCGGCCGGCCTCGCTCATCAGGTGGGCCAGGTCCAGCAGGACCTCCCAGCGCACCAGGGGATAACCCGGGGGATCGGCCAGTTCCAGCGCCCGGCGCAGGGCCGTTTCCGCCTCGGAAAGGCGCTCCAGCCCGGCCAGGGCCCGGCCCAGCAACAGGAGGGCCTGCACCTGGAGGAAGCGTAACTCCATCTGCTCGGCCAGCGCCCACGCCCGGGCGGCCAGGGCCCGGGCCGGCTCCAGCCGCCATTCGTCCAGGCAGAGGCTGGCCAGGGCCGCCAGCGCCTCGGCGCGCATCTCCGGCCCGTGCGACCGGCTCAGCGCGACGGCTTCCACCAGATGGGGCCGGGCGGCGGTGGCCCGGCCGCGCGCCAGCATGTCCAACCCCGCCCCCACCAGGTTCTCCACCCGCCCACGCCCAAAAGAGACCTGTTCGGCCAGAGCAACGGCCTGCTGGTGGCAGGACAACGCCTGTTCGCACGCGCCGGCCGCCCGCAGCAGGCGGCCGAGGACCCGCAGACAACCGACGACCAGGGTCGGCGTGCCGCTCCGACGGGCCAAGTCCACACTTGTGCGGACGGCGGCAAACCCCCGGCCAAGATGGCCCAGGTCCCACAGGGCGGCGCCGCGGTGCAGATGGATGAGGGCATCCATGTAGGCGCTGCTGCCCACGCCGGCCTGCACCTCGGCCGCCGCATCCAGGAGCGGCAGGCTGGCCGCGCACTCGCCGCGGTAACGTAGCACGGTGGCCAGCCCGATCCAGGTGAGGGGCAGCGCGGGAAGGTCACCGGTCTCCCGAAACCCGGCTTCGGCCTCCCGGAGCGAGCGTTCGGCGGCGGCAAATTCGCCGCGGTTGATCTGCAGGAGGCCGATGTTGGCGCGGACCTTGGCAGCGGTGCGCAAGTCGCCCAAGCGCTCGCGGATGGCCAGGGCCTGTTGAAAGGTCTCCAGGGCCTCCTGGTCCTGGGACATGAAAAGGTGCCCGACGGCGATATACTGCAGGATGTTGGCCTCTTCGGCCACGTCGCCGGCCTCGCGGGCCAGGAGCAGGGCGCGGCGATAGGCCTCGACGGAGGCCTGGTGATTCCCCTGCATGCATTCATAGGCTCCGATGTCGCGCAGCGCGGCAGCCTGTTCCAGGGGATGCCCGGCCACGGCAGCCACCTCATAGGCCCGGCGGGCTTCGCCCAGGCCGAGCGCCCATTGCTCCTGACGGTAGCCGTGCAGCCAGCCGCTGTAGCGGATGGCGCGCGCCACGGCGGCGGCGTCGCCGGCTTCGCGGGCCAGGGCCAGCATCGCGGCGTATTCGGCGGCGGCCGGCCCATATTCGCCCTGGTGCTCCAACAACTGGCCGCGGCGCTCGTGGGCCCAGATGAGGGCAGGTCGGGCCGCCGCCCGGCCCAGGCGGCGGGCGGCAGAAATGGCCTGGCCGAAATAGGTCAGCGCGGGCGCGCTGGCGCAGACGTTGTACGCGCGTTCGCCGGCCTGCAGGCAATAGGGCAGGGCTTTCCCCGGCTGCTGTCCCCGGGAAAAGTGCCAGGCCAATTCCTCCACCCGTTCCGGCGCGTGCTCCTCCAGAATGCGGCCGGCCAGACGGTGCAGGTCGCGGCGCCGAATGGGGTCGATGCTACGGTAGACGAACTGGCGAATCTGTTCATGGGCGAAATGGAATTGCTCCCCGACCTCGAACAAGAGCTGCCGGCGTAGCAATTCGTCGCTGGCTTCCAGAAAAGCCTCCTCCGACCAGCCGCAGAGTTGCCGCAGGAACTGGGTGTCGACTGCACTGCCGACGACGGAAGCCAGCGCCAGCAACTCCCGGCTACGATCGTCCATACGCGCCAGCCGCCGCAGGACGACCTGGCGGATGCCGCGCGGCAGGGGCCAGTCCGCCTCCTCAGGCCCGTCTTTCCCGGCCACGCGCCATTGCCCGCTGCGGTCGCGGGTCAGGAGTCCCTCCTCGAACAGGCCCTTGAGCAGTTCGAGGAGGAAGAGCGGATTGCCCTGCGTCTCCTGATAGAGGCGGTGGACAAAACGCGGGGACGGGAGCGGCCAGCCCAGCACCACGCTGACCAGACGGGCCGTGTGCTCGGCAGAGAGCCGGTCCAGGAAAAGGCGCTGCCAGCCTTCCTGCTGCTCCATGCCTCGGCAGACCTTCTGTAGCCGGGAGCTGATCTCTTCGGTGCGGGCGGAAGCCAGGATCAGGATAGGCCGTTCCCGCAGATGGGGGACGACCACGCCGAGGGCTTCCAGGGTGGCGTTATCGGCCCAATGGAGGTCTTCCATGAGCAACAGGAGCGGGCGTTCCTGTGCCAGGCTGACCAGCAGCCGCTCCAGCGCCTGTTGCAGTTGTTCCTGACGCTGCGGAGGAGGAGTCGGGGCGGGCGCGGGCAGATCGGGAAAGATACGCCGCAGATCAGGCAGGAGCACGGCCAGTTCGGCCAGCCACGGACGGGAGATGCGCCCCAGGGCATGGCGTCCCAGAGAAAAGAGCGCCGGCCGCAGCGTCTGGGTCCAGCCCTGGTAAGGTGGCGGTTCGCCCAGGTCCAGGCACCTTCCGCGCAGGACCAGCCAGCCGCGGACGTCGGCATAGTCCGCCGCTTCCTGGAGCAACCGGCTTTTGCCCACACCGGTCTCGCCCAGCACCAGCGTCATGCCCCCCCGCCCACGGCCGGCCGCCTCCAGGCGCGCCTGCAAGGCGGCGCTCTCGGCTTCCCGCCCGATCAGGGGTATGCGGCCCAGGTCGTCGAACGGGGAACGCGGCAGGGGTGGAGGAGGCAGCGGCATGGGCAACGGCCGGGCCGGCCGGGTTGCTCCGCCGTCGGCGCGGATGCGCTGGTAGAGCGCCCTCGTCTCGGGTTGGGGGGAGATGTGGAGTTCCTCCTGCAGCGTCTGACGGCAACGCTCGAACTGGGCCATGGCCTCGGTCGGCCGGCCGAGACAGGCGTACAGTTCCATGGCCTGGTAGTGGACATCTTCGCGCAGCGGGTCCATCTCCAGCAGACGCAGGGCGCAGGCCAGCGCCTGCTCCGGCCGTCCCCCGGCGCGGTGGCCGGCCAGAAGCGCCTGCAGCGCCCGCAGGTAAAGCGAGCGCAGCCGCTCGGCCTCGACCAGACTCCATGCCTCGTCCAACCCTTCCAGCAGGTCGCCGCGGTAGAGGCCCACGGCGCGCTGCAACAGTTCCAGGCCATCTGGGGAAAGTGGCCGGGAGAGGGAGAACCCATTGCCGTGCAACCCGGCCCGCTGCAACCCTTCCTCGAATTCGGCGATGTCCAGCCACCAGTCGGCAGTGGGGGCAAAGGCGATGCTGTCCCCCTGAGCCTGGATGTAGCCGGAGGGAAGTGTGCGCCGCAGCCGCCAGAGGGTGGTGTTGAGGCTGCGGCGGGCCTGCGCAATGGGTACGTCGCCCCAGAAGGTGCCGGCCAGCAGGTCGCGCGGGTTGCCGCGTTCCCGAAAGGTCACCAGGTAGGCAAAGAGGGAACGCGTTTTCTGCGTCGGAAAGGGCGGCAAAAGGTCTTCCCCATGATAGACCCGCAGTCCGCCGAACAGGTAAACGCGCAGTGTGGCCATGGGACTCTCCAGAACCGAAACGTAACCGCCTACCCTCCTGCGAGCAGGGAGGACCGGTTCATGGAATGGGCAAACATGCGCAAGACGGCGGGAACGCCCCTTTCTTGTCTGCCACAGGTGGAAATAACCGCCTGCAAGCGGGCGTACACCTGTTTAGCACATTCCCCGCAAAATGCAAGACGCCCGCCCCGTGCCTCCAGAAGACAGGCCTACCAAGACCGCAACACCAGCGGCAGGTAGATGCGAATCGGATTTTTTCCTCAGGCCGGATGAGGCCTGTAATGGGCGGAACGACGGGAAAACAACCTGGCACAAGTTCATCCCCACCTCCTTCGTCCGGCCAGGGCCAGATGGTTCAGGCATACCTTTCCCCACGCCGGGCCGGGTCAGGATGTCGGGACAGTCGCCGGACAGGCCAATCCCCGCGCTGCTCCCCATGCGGGTGCTTCGGCATCGGGGCCCTCTTCAGCCGCCCCACGTCCGGGTTCCAGGCACAATTCGAGGCTGACGAAGGCGCAAGGGCTCGCAGGAATTTTTCTGTCAATTTCTATGATAGCACTTCCAGAGGAAATTGTCAAATTGCCAAAGCAGGCGGCCTGTCCCTGTTTGCAATTTTGGGGGAGGTATGGTATCCTGGGCGCCGGACGCCGCGCCGGGAATGTGATGAGGCTTACGGAGATGGCGTCGAAAGTCGGTTAAAATATAAGGAGGCGGGGAATGCGATCCCGCCCTGGTGTGCAACGATGACCGTACATCGCATTCTGCAGGCCACCGATCCACGGGACGAGGCCGTCCTGCGCCGGAAAGCAAGCCGGGTGCGGCGCTTTGACGACCCGGCCCTGGAGCGCCTGATCGCCGACATGCTGGAGACGATGCGGGCCTACCAGGGCGTGGGCCTGGCCGCGCCGCAGATCGGCGTCCTCCAGCGGGTTATCGTGGCCGAACTGCCCGCCGAACGAGAAGGTCAGGAGGAAAAAGCCCGCCGGCCCAGGACGTTCGTCCTTTGCAACCCGGAGATCACGGCCCTTTCCCAGGAACAGCAGGTCGGGGAGGAGGGCTGCCTGAGCCTGGCCGGCTGGTACGGAGAGGTGGCCCGGGCCCAGGCGGTGGAGGTGCGCTTCCAGGACCGCCACGGCCGGCGAAAAAAGATGCGCGCCGAAGGCTTCCTGGCCCGCGTCCTCCAACACGAAATCGACCACCTGGAAGGCATCCTCTTCACCGACCGGGTGACCGACCTCTCCACCCTGGTGCGTCCGGCCGAGGAGGGCGAAGAGGCGCCGGCCCTGAGTCCGGCCTCCCGGGCAGCCTAGAGGCCGGCCCAGCCGCCAGGCCGATGGTCGCCCCGTCTCCGATGCAGTTCCCCAATCCGCCCCGGATGAGAACGCAGGTGGAACGTGAAACCTGACGGGCAACCGCGCCTGGGCATCGTCATCGTACACTATAACACCGCCGGCCTGCTGCGGGGATGTCTCTCCTCCCTGCAGGGCTGCACCCTGCCCCATCGGGTGGTGGTCGTGGACAACGCCTCCACCGACGACGCCGTGGAGATGGTGCGGCGGGAGTTTCCCCGGGTCATCCTGCTGGCCAATTCCGAGAACTGCGGCTTTGCCCGGGCGGCCAACCAGGGCCTGCGCGCCCTGGGCTTTCCCCAGGCCGGCGCCCCGGATTACGCCCTCCTCCTCAACCCCGATACGCGGGTGGAGGAAGGGGCGCTGGAGGCGCTGGTGGACTGGATGGAAGCCCATCCCGAGGCCGGGGCGGCCGGCCCCCGCCTCCTGAACCCCGACGGCTCCCTCCAGGAAAACGCCTTCACCTTTCCCACCCTGCTGATGTCGTTCTTCGACTTTTTCCCCCTCCACGGCCGGCTCTACCGTTCGCCCCTCAACGGGCGCTACCGCCAGATGTACGGGGAAAGGCCTTTCCCGATCGACCATCCCCTGGGGGCCTGCCTGCTCCTGCGGCGGGAGGCGCTCGCCCAGGTGGGGTTGCTGGATGAGGGGTACTTTATGTATGTGGAGGAGGTGGACCTCTGCTACCGGCTGAAGCGGGCCGGATGGACCGTCTACCACGTCCCGGCGGCCCGCGTCCTGCACTATGGCGGGCAGAGCACCCGACAACTGGCCGCCCGCATGTTCGTCGAACTCCACCGCAGCCGCTATCGCTTCTTTCACAGGTACTACCCTCCGGCCTTCCTCTGGGCCCACCGGCAGATCACCCGCCTGGGGCTGGCCTGGCGGGCCTGGAAAGACCGCCGGGATTGCCGCGCCGGCCGCATCCCCCCCCAGGAACTGGCCGAGCGCCTGGAAGCCTACCGCCAGGTGGCGGCGATGAGGTGAGAAATGGGCCTTTCGGTGGCCATACCGGCCAAAAACGAGGAACGCTACATCGCCGGCTGCCTGGAAAGCGTCCAGGGGCTGGCCGACGAGGTGCTGGTCATCCTGGACCCGGAGACCCAAGACCGCACCGCTGCCATCTGCCGGGAAAAGGGGGCCCGCCTCGAAGTGGTCCCCTTTGTCTCCTTCGCCCGGTTGCGCAATCGGGCTTTGGGGTTATGTCAATATAACTGGGTCTTTTTCCTGGACGCCGACGAACGGGCCACGGAGGAACTGCGGCAGGAGGTGCGCGCAGTCACCGCCGTCGAACCGGACCCGAACGATTCCCAGGCCGTCGTCGGCTACTGGATTCCCCGCCACAACTACTTCTT